>Ga0182792_1000033_pt1 | contig 127018 bp, 108 predicted proteins | sample Passage237B_FD_130497 | JGI IMG/M metagenome (GOLD analysis project Ga0182792, IMG submission 130497) | Cellulose adapted compost microbial communities from Newby Island Compost Facility, Milpitas, CA, USA - Passage2 37B (version 2) (version 2) ...
CCCCCCCGGGCCCCCCCCCGGGACCGGGCCCCGCCCCCGGTGGGCGGCCCCCCCCGCCGCCGGGAGCCGGGCCTCGGCGCGTCGGCTGGCTGCCGGCCCGACGCCCTGACCTCCTCCCACCGGCCCCTCACGCCCTCGCCGGCAGCGGGCCGGCGCCGGGCTGACCCGAACCGGACGCCGGCGGGGTTTCGGTTGGCGCCGCGGTGGGCCCGCTCGGCTAAAGTCGCTCCGCGCCTCTAGCTCAACGGCAGAGCAATGGACTCTTAATCCACAGGTTGGGGGTTCGAATCCCCCGGGGCGCACCCCACCTGCTCGGCCCGGACCCTACGGTCCGGGCCGAGCCGCGTCGAGGCGGCTCAGGCCACGCGGCCAGGTGATCGACCAACGCCGAGACGACGAGCGCGGCTCTGAGCCTCCGTCGGCTGCGCCTCCGCACACCGTGGTGGTCGCGGAGCGCACGAGCGGGTGCCGGGCTCCTGACGACGGCCGGGTGGCGGCCCATCCGCTCGGGCGCTCAGGTGGGTGGGTGCTCGGTCAGGTCGAGCGCGGCGGCGATGCGGTGCAGGTTCGTCCAGGCCAGCTCGGGCGGCAGGCCGCCCATCATCGGGTGGGCCACCAGCGTGCCGAGGTCGCCCAGGTCCTCCACCAGCGAGCGGAGGCCGGCCGGCGTGAGGACCCGGTAGTTCGGGTCGTCGCGCAGGCCGGCGCCGGTGGGCTCGAAGCCGGTGCGCACGCCGGCGTCGGCGGCCCAGCGGGCGTAGGACCCCCGCTCGTGGGCCACGTGGGCCTCGACCGCGACCCAGCCGGCCTCCGGGTCGCCGTCCACGTGCACGAAGCGGGGGCCGATCGGCGGCAGCGGGCCCCAGTCCGGCCCACCGCCGTCGACCACGGCGTGGCGGTAGTGCTCCCAGTGCTCCGGCGTCGCCGGGAAGAACAGGTCGGCGATCCGCGCCGCCCGCCGGGCCGCCCCGGGCGAGGCGCCCCCGAGCAGGATCGCCGGCCGCGGCGAGCGGTGGGGCGTCGGCGTCACCCGGACGGTGCGGCCCCGGTGCCGGAACGGCTCGCCGGTCCACGCGGCCTTCAGCGTCTCCACCGCCTCCACCACCGCCGGCACCCGGTCGGCCAGGTCCCGGCCGAACATCGCCAGCTCGCCCGCCACGTACCCGTTGGCGAGGACGACCTCCACGCGCCCTCGACTGAGCCGGTCGAGCACCGCCAGGTCCTCGGCGAGGCGGAGCGGGTCGTGCAGCGGGGCGATCAGCGCGGCGATGCGGATCTTGATGCGTCGGGTGCGGGCCGCCACCGCGGCGCCGAAGACGAGCGGCGACGGCAGGCACCCGTCGTCCACCCCGTGGTGCTCGGAGAGCGTGACCGCCCGGAACCCGTGCCGCTCCGCCCACGCGATCTGGTCGAGCGCGGCCTCGTAGCGGTCGGCCAGGTCGGTGCCGGCGAAGGCCGGGTTGCGAAGGTCGTAGCGGATCTCGAGGCGGGCCACGGTCGCTCCTCCCGGATCGGCCATCGGCGGCTGGGCCGGGTGCGTGGGGGTGGGTGAGGTCGAAGGACGAGGTCGAAGGTGGGGTCGGGGCGACGACCCCGCAGGCGTGAGCCCTCAGCCCGGCGGCACCGACCGCCGAGACGGCGGGGACGACGGTGGGGTCGGGGACGAGGGTAGGTCGGGTTGGACGACGAGGCGGCCGGTGAGGCCACCACGGTCGAGCGCGGCGAAGGCGTCGAGCGCCCGGCCGAGCGGGTACGGCTCGACGTCGACGGTGAGCGCACCGGTGGCGGCGAGGCGGATCACCTGCCGGGCGTCGCGCAGGTCGGAGCCCTGGAAGGTGACGATCTCGGCGTCCCGGGGCAGGCCGCCGTACCACGGTCGCTGCAGCGTGGCGCCGCCCGCGCCGACCAGGGCGAAGGCGCCCCCGGGTGCGAGCACGGCGAGTCCGGCCGAGAGCGTGTCGTCGGTGCCGACCAGGTCGACCACCGCGTCCACCGGCCGGCCGGCGAGGGCCCGCCGCAGGGACGCCGGCTCCGCGACGTCGATCACCAGGTGCGCGCCCCGGCGGAGGGCGAGGTCCCGGCGGGCCGGGTCGGGGTCGACGGCCAGCACGGTGGCGCCGGTGAGCACCCGGGCGAGCTGCACGACCACGATGCCGAGCCCGCCGGCGCCCACCACGACCACCGCGCCACCCTCCGCGACCCGGGGCGCCACCCGGGCGACCGCGTGGTGGGAGGTGGCCCCGGCATCGGTGAGGGGACCGGCCGTGGCCGGGTCGAGGTCCCCGAGCGGCAGGAGCGATCGGTCGGGGTCCTCGACCAGCACGTGCTCGGCCAGGCCGCCGTCGCGGCCGTAGCCCCGGCCGGCGGCGCCGTGGGCGCACGCGCTCTCCAGCCCCCGGCGGCAGGCCCGGCAGCGCCCGCAGGAGGACGCGGCGGCGAGGGCGACCGGTGTCCCCTCCGCCCAGCCGTCCGCACCCGGGCCGACCGCGTCGACCCAGCCGGCCGTCTCGTGGCCGAGGGTGAACGGTATCGCCCAGCCCAGGGACCCACCGACCTCCCGGGGCAGCGACGCCATCGTGAGGTCGGAGTGGCAGAGCCCGCAGCCGGCGACGCGCACCCGGACCTGGCCGTGGCCGGGCTCGGGCACCGCCACCTCGACCAGCTCCGGGCCCCGCCCCCACTCGACCATCCGGACCGCGGCCATCCTGCGCACGGTCGGCACCGTAGGCGCTCCCCCCCCCGCGGGCTCGCCTCCTCGGGTGAGCGGACGCCCGTCGCCGCCTCCCTGGCGACCGTGCCGGCCGGCGCGGTCGCGGCCACGAGCTCAGGCGCGGAGGAAGGTGGAGACGACCTCGACCTGGCCGGTGTGGGCGAAGAGGTCCAGGGCGGTGGAGCCGGCGTGGCGATAGCCGACGTCGGCCAGCAGCAGGGCGTCTCGGCCGAGGGCCCCGACGTCGCAGTTCACGAGCACGCACAGGTCCGCGCCGGTCGCGGCCACCGCGTCGGCGCCGGCCCGCTCCAGGCCGCGGCGGGCCGGGTCGGCCACCACCACGTCGGCCCGGCCGGGTCGCCACGACGCCACGGGCACCTCCAGGATGCGGGCGTCCCGGTCGGCCAGGTTGACGCGGGCGTCGGCCACCGAGGAGCGGCTGCGCTCCACCGCCACGACCCGTCGACCCTCGCCGAGCGCACCGGCGAACAGGCCGACGCCGGCGCACAGGTCGACCAGCCGGGTGGCGTCGGGGCGGTGGCGCTCGATGGCGTCGCCCACCACCGACAGGAGCGCCTCGGCGCCCTCGACGCTCGCCTGGAAGAACGACGGGGCCGATACCCGCCAGCGGCGGCCGGCGACCTCCTCGTGGAACCAGGCTCGGCGGCCCGCGGCCAGCTCGGCAGCCGTCACGACGGTCACCCCGTCGGGCACCTCGACGGGACCGTCGGCGCCGACGACCACGAGCCGCTCCCCGGTCCGGGCGCCCGCCCGCACCGTCACCTCGGCGCCGGCCGGGAAGCGCCCGGCGCGGATCACCTCGTCCACGAGCGGGTGGGCGACGAGGCAGCGCTCGATCGGCACCGGCTCGTGGGAGCGCCGGCGGCGGAACGAGAACCGGCCGGCCCCGTCCGCGACGCCCCGCACGGTCGTGCGCGCCCCCACCGGCACCTCGGGGCCCGGCTGCACCACCGGGTCGGCCACGCCGCCCTGGCGGGCCAGCACGTCGCGCACCAGCCGCCGGCGGTGGCGACGCTGGGCGTCGAGGTCCAGGTGCTGCCAGTCGCAGCCGCCGCAGCCCTCGGCCACGTGCGGGCACGGCGGTGCGACGCGGTCCGGCGAGGGCACCACCAGCGCCGCGATCCGCCCCCGGGCGAAGCGCTTGCGCTCCTCGACCAGCTCGACGTCGGCCACGTCGCCCGGCGCGCCGCCCGCCACGAAGACGACCCGCCCGTCCGGGCACCGGCCGACCACCTCGCCGCCCACGGCCGGCGCGTCAAGCTCCACACGACCGACGATCACCCACCGAGCCTACCGGTGGCCCCACCACGCCCCCTCTACGATGGCGGCCGTGCCTGACGCCCAGCCCCGCCCGATCCACATCGCCCCGTCGGTGCTCCCCGCCGACTTCTCCAAGCTCGGCGACGAGTGCCGCGCCCTCCAGGACGCCGGCGTCGACCGCATCCAGTGGGACGTGATGGACGGCCGCTTCGTCCCCAACCTCACCTTCGGCTCCGACGTCATCGCCGCGTGCCGCCCGCACGTGAGCATCCCCTTCGAGGCGCACCTGATGGTGGAGGCGCCGGAGCTGCTGCTGTCGAACTACGTCGACGCCGGCTGCGAGCTGCTGATCGTGCACGCCGAGTCGACCGGCCACCTCCACCGCTGCCTCGGCCAGGTCGCCGACCTCGGGGCCCGGGCGGCGGTGGCCCTCAACCCGTCCACGCCGGTGAGCGCGGTGGAGCACGTCCTCGACCTGGTCGAGATGGTCCTCGTCATGACCGTGAACCCGGGCTTCGGCGGCCAGCCCTACATCGCCACGATGGAGCCGAAGGTCACCGAGCTGCGGCGCCTGATCGTCGGGCGGGGCCTCGACGTCGACATCGAGGTGGACGGCGGCATCGGCCCCGCCACCATCGCGGGCGCGACGGCGGCGGGCGCCAACGTGCTCGTGGCCGGCTCCGCCCTCTACCGCGACCCCGAGGGCCTGGCCCACGCCGTCACCGACCTGCGCAGCCGGGCCGAGGCCGCCCAGCGGGGGGCCTGAGCGGTGCGGGGGCACCGGCGCCGCCTCGCCAGGGCGGCGCTCGCCGCGGTCACGGCCGTGGCGCTGGGCGCTGCGGCCGGCTGCTCCAGCGACGGCGACGACGCCTCGGCGTTCTGCGCCGCGGTGGCCGCCGCCCCCAGCCTCGACTCGGTGATCCAGGGCTTCGCCGAGCAGGAACCCGTGACCCTCGACCGCAACCTCGACGACGCCCAGGCCGCGTTCGCGGCGGTCCGCGACACCGCGCCCGGCGAGATCGAGGAGGACGCGACCGAGCTGGTGGCGGTGGTGGACCTCGTCATCGAGGCCGTGCGCGACAACCCCGACGACCGCGCCGCCGCGGTGGAGGCGATCGAGCGCGGCCTCGCGGGGCGCGACGGCGCGGACGACGCCGCGATCGCGGTGGCCGCCTACGCGAAGGACGCCTGCGACGTGGACCTCAACGCCGGGCTCACCGACGTGACCACCACGACCGTGGTGAACCCGCCCACCACCGCCTCGGGCTGACCGCCCCGGCGGGCCGCGCCGGCGACGGAGCGGGCCGGAGCGGACCGCGGCAGAGTGGGTCGGGGCGGAGCGGGCCGGACCCGGCTGGGTCAGCCGATCTCGCGGCGGCCGACGATGACCTCGTCGATGATGCCGTAGTCCTTCGCCTGCTCGGCGGTGAACCAGCGGTCACGCTCGGAGTCGGCCTCGATCTGGTCGACGTCCTGGCCGGTGTGGTGCGCGATCCGCTCGGCCATCAGGCGCTTGATGTAGACCATCCGCTCCGCCTGGATGGCGATGTCGGCCGCCTGGCCCTGGATGCCGCCGGAGGGCTGGTGCATCATGATCTGCGCGTGCGGGAGGGCGTAGCGCTTGCCGGGGGCGCCGGCGCAGAGCAGGAACTGGCCCATCGACGCGGCGAGGCCCATGCAGACGGTCGCGACGTCGGCGGAGACGAACTGCATCGTGTCGTAGATGGCCATGCCGGCGGAGATGGAACCGCCCGGCGAGTTGATGTAGAGCCAGATGTCCTGCTCGCCGTCCTGGCCGTCGAGGTACAGGATCTGGGCGGCGAGCTGGTTGGCGATGGTGTCGTTGACGTCGGTCCCCAGGAAGACGATGCGTTCCTTGAGGAGACGGTTGTAGATGTCGGCGCCCGGGTCGATCCCGGGGGCTCCGGCCATCATCGGCACGAGGGGCGGCTGATCCATGGCGACGACGTTAGCGGCCACCCGTCGGAACCCGGCACAGCGGGGCCCGGCCGTTCGTGCCGACGGCGCGACTCGAACGCGCACTGGCCAGGACCTAAACCTGGTGCCTCTGCCAATTGGGCTACGTCGGCGGGAACCCGCAGCGTAGCGACCCCGGCCGGGCCCGGTTCCCCGGCGAGACCGGCCGTCTGGCAAGGTGGCCGGCGTGCCGGAGGGACACACCATCCACCGCCTCGCGAAGGACCAGAACGCCGACCTGCGGGGCCGGGTGGTCGCCGCGTCGGCAGGCCAGGACCGCTTCGCGGCCGGCGCCGCCCGCCTCGACGGCCAGCGCCTCGTCCGGGCCGAGGCGTGGGGCAAGCACCTGTTCCACACCTACGACGGCGGCGACGTGCTGCACGTCCACCTCGGCCTCATCGGCCACTTCGCCCGGCGCACCGCCGCGGTGGCGCCCGCGGCGACGGTCCGGCTGCGCCTGGAGATGGACGACGTGGCGTGGGAGCTGACCGGCCCGATGCGCTGCGCCCTCGTCACCCCCGACGAGAAGCGGGCCGTGACCGCCCGGCTCGGCCCCGACCCGCTGCGCCGCAACGCCGACCCGACCCGCTTCCGGGACCGCGTGCTGGCGAGCGCCAAGCCCATCGGCCTGCTGCTCATGGAGCAGGACGTGATCGCCGGCGTCGGCAACGTCTACCGGAGCGAGGTGCTCAACATCGTCGGCATCGACCCCCGGCGCCCCGGCCGCTCCCTGCACCCCGACGAGGTGGACGCCATCTGGGCCGAGGTCGTGCGCCAGCTCCGCCTGGGCGTGCGCCGCAACCGGATCGTCACGATGGACCGTGCCGAGCTGTCCAAGCCGATCTCCCGGCTGCTGCGGGGCGAGGGCCGCTACGTCTACAAGCAGGAGCGCTGCGGGCGCTGCGGCACCGAGCTGGACGTCTTCGACGTCGCCGGCCGCACCGCCTGGTCCTGCCCCACCTGCCAGCCCGGCTGACCGCGCCCGATTCCGGTTCCCGCCGCCGGGGGCGGGGCGGCCATGATCGGGCGATGGGGAACCACTGGGACGACCTGTCCGTGACCGCCGACGCCGCCGTGGCCGGCCGCTACCACGCCCACCTGTCCGACGCCTGGACGCTCGCCTTCGCCGCGCAGGGCGGGGTGCTCACCGCGCTCGGGGCCGAGGCCATGCACGCCGAGCTGGGCGTCGCGGACCAGCCGCTCCGCACCCAGACCTCGGTGTTCGCCGCACCGGTGCTGCCCGGCGCCGTGACGATCGACGTGACGGTGCTCCGCCGGGGCCGGTCCATGTCCCAGCTCCGCGCCGAGGTGCGCAACGCCGACGCCGCGGCCGGGGTGACGGTCGTCGCGGTCTTCGGCGCCGAGCGGGCCGGCCCCACCTTCATCGACCTGACGCCGCCCGAGGTGGCCGGCCCCGACGGGCTCCCGTCGTTCCGCGACCCCCTCCCCGACGACGTGCCCGCCACGTTCCGCAACGAGCCCCGCCCGTTCTGGGCCGAGATCTGCGAGGGGCGGCCGGCGATCGGCCGGGCGCCCTGGGAGCCCTACGAGGAGGGGCCGTCCGACGTCGTGCAGTGGTTCGGCTACGAGGGCGCGCCGCTCGATGCCGACGGCAACCTGCACCGGGCGCTGCCCCTGATCGCCTGCGACATGATGCCCAGCTCGGTGTCGCAGAAGGTCGGCCCCGGCGACCGGCCCTGGTTCGGGCCCTCCGCCGACTACACGGTGCACCTGTTCGACCCGGCCCCCGAGGGCTGGCTGCTCGCCCACCTCCGCGCCCGGGCCGGCGGCCACGGCTACGCGTCGGTGGAGATGGCGCTGTGGTCCGAGCAGCGCACGCTCGTCGCCCACGCCTGCCAGGTCATGTTCTTCACCTACGTCGACTGACCCGGCCTCGCCCCGCCCCTGCCCCGCTCCCGCCGGCGGGGCTCAGGGATCAGGGATCAGGGCTCGGCGGCGAGGAGGCGGTCGAGCGCGGCGAGGGCGGCGCCGCGGTGGCTGAGGGCGTGCTTCTCCTCGTTGGCCAGCTCGGCGAAGGTGCGACCGTCGCCGGCGGTGGGGACGAAGACGGGGTCGTAGCCGAAGCCGCCGGTGCCCGAGGGGGCCGCGGCGATGGTGCCCTCGCAGGTGCCCTCGGCGACCATCTCGCGACCGTCGGGTCGGCGCAGGACCAGCACGCAGCGGAAGCGGGCCCGGCGCTCGACCGGGTCGGGGTGCGCCCCCAGGTTCGCCAGCAGCCGCGCGGTGTTGGCCTCGTCGGTGGCGTCCTCGCGGCGGTCGCCGGCGGCGTAGCGGGCCGAGCGGACGCCGGGCTCGCCCCCGAGCGCGTCGACCTCCAGCCCCGAGTCGTCGGCGATCGCGGCGAGGCCGGTGGCCTCCACCAGCGCCACCGCCTTGAGGCGGGCGTTGCCCTCGAAGGTGTCGGCGTCCTCCACCACCTCGGGCACCTCGGCGGGCCGGGGCACGAGGTCGAAGCGGTCCCCGAGGATGTCGCGCAGCTCGGCCACCTTCTTCGGGTTGGCGGACGCGAGGACGACCGTCTCGCGGCTCATCGCGGCGCGGGCGGGGTGGCGAGCACCTCGCGCTGGAGCCCGACGATGCGGGCGATGCCGCCCTCGGCGAGGCCCAGCAGCGCGTCCAGCTCGGTGCGGCTGAACGCGGCGCCCTCGGCGGTGCCCTGGACCTCCACGAAGGCGCCCGAGCCGGTCATCACGACGTTCATGTCGGTGCCGGCCGCCGCGTCCTCCACGTACGGCAGGTCGAGGCGGGGCTCGCCGTCGATGATGCCGACGGAGACGGCGGCGCACTCGTCGGTGAGCGGGTGGGTGGGGATCGAGCCGGCCGCGACGAGGCGGCTGAGGGCGTCGTGGAGGGCCACGTAGCCACCGCAGATCGACGCGGTGCGGGTGCCGCCGTCGGCCTGGAGCACGTCGCAGTCCACGATCACCTGCCGCTCCCCCAGCGCCTTCATGTCGCACACCGACCGCAGCGAGCGGCCGATGAGGCGCTGGATCTCCTGGGTGCGGCCCGACTGCTTGCCCTTCGCGGCCTCGCGGCTGATCCGCTCGGCCGACGCGCCCGGCAGCATCGAGTACTCGGCGGTGACCCAGCCCTTGCCGCTCCCCCGCATCCACCGGGGCACGCTCTCGTCCACCGACGCGGTGCAGAGCACCCGGGTGGCGCCGAAGGAGACGAGCACGGAGCCGGCGGCCTGGACGGTGAAGTCCCGCTCGAAGGTGATGGGTCGGAGTTCGTCGGGCTGGCGGCCGTCGGCGCGCATGGGGGCTCCAGGGGATCGGGGCGGTGGACGGCTCCCATCGTCGCAGACCGGCGGGCCGTGCCGGTCGCCCGACCCCGGCCGGCGCCCGGTCGCCCCTCGGCCACCGCCCGGCCGGCGTTGCGGGACCTCACAGCCGGCTCCCAGGTTCGGGTGCGAAGATCACGGCGACCCGGGAGGTCGAAACGTGTCCGGAGAGAAGCTGCTGCTCGTCGACGACGAGGACAACCTGCGCTCGATGCTGGAGGCCGCGCTGCGCCACACCGGCTTCGAGGTCCACCCCGCCGCGACCGGCCGCGAGGCCCTGGCGGCGGTGGGCGAGGTGCACCCCGACCTGATCGTCCTCGACGTGATGCTCCCCGACCTCGACGGCTTCGACGTGTGCAAGCGGCTGCGCAGCGAGGGCGACCGCACCCCCGTCCTCTTCCTGACCGCCCGGGACACGACCGAGGACAAGGTGCGGGGCCTCACCCTCGGCGGCGACGACTACCTGGCGAAGCCGTTCAGCCTGGACGAGCTGGTGGCGAGGATCACCGCCATCCTGCGCCGGACCGGTGCCGCCGGCAACGACGCGGTGCTGCGCTGCGCCGACCTCGCCCTGGACGACGAGGCCCACCTCGTGACCCGCGGCGGCGAGGAGGTGGCCCTGTCGCCCACCGAGTACAACCTGCTGCGCTACCTGCTGCTGAACAAGGGTCGGGTGGTGTCGAAGGTCCAGATCCTCGACCACGTGTGGCAGTACGACTTCGGCGGCGACGGCGGGGTCGTGGAGACCTACATCGGCTACCTCCGCAAGAAGCTCGACCGCAGCGAGCCCCGGCTCATCCACACGATCCGCGGCGTCGGCTACGCGATCCGAGAGCCCCGGGACTGACGTGTCGCTGCGCAGCCGGCTCCTCGTCGCCATGGCGGCCGTGGTGGCGATGCTCGTCCTCGTCGGCGTCGTCGTCACCGGCACGACCCGGAGCCGACTCCAGCGCCAGGTGGACGACCAGGTGGCGCGCGCCCGGGACCTCGTCGGCGCGCCGGCCGAGCTGGGCGCAGAGCTGGGCGAGGTGCCCGGCCGCCCCCGCCGCTACGGCGAGGGCACGACCCCGCCCGGCACGCTCTACACCGCGGTGGTCGACACCGCCGGCGAGGTGGTCCGGGAGCGGCTGCCCAACACCACCCGCACCGTCGCCACGCCGCCCGACCTCGACCTCGACCGCATCCGGGCCCATCGCGACGGCGCCCCGTTCACCGCCTCGGCCACCGGCTCCGACCTGCGCTACCGGGTGGCCGTGCACGAGCTGCGCCTGCGGGACCGGCTCGTGGGCTACGCGATCTACGGCGCCCCGCTGGAGGACGCGGACGCCGCCGTCGCCCAGCTCGTCCGGGTCCAGGTGATCGCCTCGCTCGCCATCGTGGCCGTCCTCGGGCTCGTGACCTTCTGGGTGCTGCGGCTCGGCGTCCGCCCGCTGAAGGCGATGACCGAGACCGCGGCCGCCATCGGCTCCGGCGACCTGTCCCGCCGGGTCCCCGACTCGGCCCCCGGCACCGAGGCCGGCGAGCTGGGCGCGGCGCTCAACCAGATGCTCGGCCGCATCGAGGACGCCTTCGAGGAGCGGACCCGCTCGGAGGCCCGGCTCCGCCGGTTCGTCGCCGACGCCTCCCACGAGCTTCGGACCCCGGTCACGACCATCCGGGGCTACGCCGAGCTGCACCGGCGGGGCGGCCTGCCGACCGACGAGGCGGTCGGCGACGCCATGCGCCGCACCGAGGCGGAGGCGATCCGCATGGGCGCGCTGGTGGAGGACCTGCTGCACCTCGCCCGCCTGGACGAGGGGCGCCCCCTCCAGCTCGGCCCGGTCGACCTGGCCGCCGTCGTGGCCGACTCGGCCGCCGACGCGCAGGCGGTGGAGCCCGACCGGCCGATCACCGTGACCGCCCCCGAGCCGGTGGTCGTGACCGGCGACGACGGGCAGCTCCGCCAGGTGGTGGCGAACCTGCTCGCGAACGTGCGGCTGCACACCCCCGGCGACGCCGCGGTCGAGCTGCGCGTGGCGCGCCGCGGGTCCGAGGCGGTGCTGGAGGTGGCAGACCGCGGCCCCGGCATGGCGCCCGAGCACGGTGCCCGGGCCTTCGAGCGCTTCTACCGGGCCGACGCGTCGCGCACCCGCCACACCGGCGGCTCCGGGCTCGGCCTCGCCATCGTGGCCGGCGTGGCCGAGGCCCACGGCGGCCGGGCGGCGCTGGACACCGCGCCGGGGCGCGGCACCACCGTCCGCGTGGTCCTGCCCGTCGCCGGGCCCGCGACCGGCCGCTGACCCACCACTGACCTGGGCTCTCGGCACATCGACACCGACCTCACAGCCGATTGCCAGGTTCGGGTGCTTGGGTGACCTCGTCCCCGTGCCCGCCGCACCACCCGATGCCGGCGAGCCCAGCCGAGCCAGGAGCAGCCCCATGAGCAGTCGAACCGTGATCGGAGCCGTCGCGATGGCCGCGGCGCTCACCACCGGAGCCGTCGTCGGCGCCGCCCTCGGGGTGCCCGGCATCTCCGGCGCCCAGGACGACCCCACCACGACCACGTCGAGCACGCCCGCCGAGCCGGGCCCCGGCGGCTCCTCGAACAAGGGCGACAAGACCGACAAGGCCGAGGGCTCGGGCGAGGCGGACCGGGGCGACGAGGGCGGGCGGCCGGGTCGCCGGCACGGCGGACCGCACCGGGGCCCGGGGTTCGGCTTCGGGTTCGGTGCCGGCCCCGGCGCCGGCCTCGACACCGCCGCCGAGGTGCTCGGGATGAGCGTCGAGGACCTCCGCGACGCGCTGGGCGACGGCTCGTCGCTCGCCGAGGTCGCGACGGCCCAGGGCGTCGACCGGCAGGAGCTGGTCGACGCGCTCGTCGCCACCGCGACCGAGCGCCTGGACGAGGCGAAGGCCGCGCTGCCCGAGCGGATCGGTGAGCTGGTGGAGCGGACCTTCCCGACCCGGGGCGAGGGCGACCACCGCCCCGGGCACCGACCCGACGCGCCGGCGGGTGAGGGCGACGACGCCCCGACCCCCGACGGGGACTGAGCGCACGGGCGGCCGGGTTCGGCCCGGTGGCCGACCGGCCGCCCCGGCTCGACCCGTCGGCCGACCGGTGGTTCGCCCGGCGGCCCGTCAGAAGCAGCCCGGCGGCCCGTCAGAAGTAGATAGTGCCCTTGGCCCGGGCCTCGACCTTGTCGAGGTCGTCGGTCCAGGCGCCGGTGCTGAGGTACTTCCAGCCGCCGTCGCAGACGATCATCACGATCACGCCCGAGGGGATGGCCGCCGCGCACTTCGCCGCACCGGCCACGATCGCCCCCGAGGAGATGCCGGCGAACACGCCGACCTCGGTCAGGCGGCGGGTCCACTCGATGGACTCGCGGGGCCGCACGATCATCTTGCGATCGAGGAGGTCGTAGCCCTTCCAGTCGGTGAAGACCTCGGGGACGAAGCCCTCGTCGAAGTTCTTGAGGCCGTCGACCATCTCGCCGGCGGGCGGCTCGATGGCCCACACCTCGACCTCGGGCTTCTGCTCCTTGAGGTAGGTGCCGACGCCCATGAGCGTGCCCGCGGTGCCGAGGCCGGCCACGAAGTGGGTGACGTCGGGAACGTCGCGCAGGATCTCGGGGCCGGTCGTCTCGTAGTGGGCGCGGGGGTTGGCGTCGTTGCCGTACTGGTAGGGGAAGTACCAGTCGGGGTGCTCGGCGGCGAGCGCCTTGGCCCGGATCATCGCCCCGTTGGAGCCCTCGCCCGCCGGCGACGGGATGATCTCGGTGCCCCAGACCTCGAGGGCCTGGCGCCGCTCGACCGACACGTTCTCCGGCAGCACGACCTTCAGCGTGTAGCCCTTGACCCGGCTTATCATGGCGAGCGCGATGCCGGTGTTGCCCGACGACGACTCGATGATCGTGGCCCCGGGTCGTAGGTCCCCGGCGGCCTCGGCGGCCTGGATCATGTACTTGGCCGCCCGGTCCTTCACCGACCCGCCGGGGTTCTGGCCCTCCAGCTTGGCGTAGATCGCGACCTCGGGGTTGGGGCTGAGCGGGCTGATGTCGACGACGGGCGTGTCGCCGATGAGGTCGATGACATTGCGGTAGAGCGCCACGGCGAACGGCTCCGGGAAAGTTGACGGGTGCGCTCGGGATTCTACGTGCCCGACCCCCGCTTCCCTCCAAAGCCGGCGCTGAGCAATCGTTGCTCTACCGGTGGCGCGCGGCCCGTGGTCGGCTGGCGGTGGACCGCTGACGCCCATCCCGGGTCGTGTCCGGAGGACCCATGACCACCACCCCCACCACCCCCACCTCCTCGACGGGGCGGACCCGCCGGGCGCTCGTCGCCGCGGCCGCCGCCACCGCCGTGCTCGGCGGGCTGGCCCTCGTCGAGGTCGTCTCGCCGTCGGCCGAGGCCGCCTGGTCGGGCACGCAGCGCTGGACGTCGGAGCGTTGCGGCACCACCGAGGCCATTACCGTGCCGGCGGGCGTGGTGGAGGCGCGCATCCTCGCCCGCGGCGGCGCCGGTGGCCGCGGCGGCGGCCAGGGCGGTGGGCCGGGCGGGCCCGGGGCCCTCGCCGGCACGGTCCAGGAGTCCTACCCGGTCACCGAGGGCCAGGTGATCTCGATGGTCGTGGGGTGCCAGGGCGCCGACGGCGGGGCGTTCGACAACTCGACCCCCACGCCCGGCTGGACCACCGGTGGCGGGGCCGGGCGCGGCTCGACCACGGCGTTCGAGGCCGGTGCGTCCGGCGGCGCCGGCGGCGGCTCCACCGGCGTCTGCATCGGTTCGTCCACCTGCGCACCCGGCAGCGCCACCCTGCGCCTCGTCGCGTCGGGTGGCGGCGGGGGCGGCGTGGCGAACTGCCTCGGCATGGACGGCGCCAACAGCGCGGGCGGCCGTGGCGGCGTCGGCGCGAGCACCGCCGGTGGCGGCGGCATCGGGGAGGACGGCGAGGACGGCTCGTCGGCCAACGGCGCCGGGGGCGTCGGCGGATCGAACGCCACCGGGGCCAGCGGTGCGGGCGGCACCTCGGCGAACGGCTCCGGCGGCCTGGGGGTCAACGTGGTCGGCGGCGGCGGGGGCGGCGGCTACGTCGGCGGCGCAGCCGGCTCCGGCGCGAGCGGCCCCTGCACCGGGGGCGGCGGCGGGGGCGGCGGCAGCGACTGGTTCCACGGCTCGACGCTCGGCTACACCGGCGGCCACTGCGCCGCCTGCGTGCCCGAGCCCGGCATCGTGGAGATCTACCTGCTCCACCCCGGCGTGGTGGAGGTCCACCCCGACGCCAACCCGCACGCCCCCGGCCTGGTGGGGTTCAGCTTCCCGGTGTCGACCAACGGCCACACGAGCTTCCCGGTCGACGTGGAGGTCTTCGTGGACGGCGCCTCGGTGGGGACGACCGGCTCGTCCTCCGCCACGAGCCCCCGCCTCACCCACCGCTTCGACGTGCCGGGCACCTACCGGGTCGAGGCCCGGGCCACCTCGACGGGCTTCAGCGGCGTCGCCGTCGCGGCCATCGACCTGGTGGTCGAGGACCCGGCCGCGACGACCACCACCGTGGCCTCCACCACCTCGACCACCGCCGCGACCACCACCAGCGCCGCCGCGACCACCACCTCGACGGCGGTCGTGACCACGACCACCGCGGCGACCACCACCTCGGTCGCGGCCTCCACCACCGCGCCGACGACCACCACCGCCACGGTCCCGACCGACCCCGCCACGACGGTCGGGACGGGCGAGGCGACGACCACCACGGCCGGCGGCGGGGCCGGCACCGGCTCCTCGGGCCCGCGGCCGAACCCGCCGACGCCGGCTCCGGGCGGCACCGCCGGCACCCGGCGGGCGGCCGAGCTGTCCCGCACCGGCTCGGAGCCCCGGCCCTGGCTGCTGGCGGGTAGCACGCTCGTCATCCTCGGCGCGGTCGCCCTCGGGGTGCGGCGTCGGGCGCCCCGAACCTGAGCGCCCGTCGCTGCCGATCCGTGCTCGTCATCGGCCGGCCGGCTGCTCCGCCGGGCGCGTCCGACCGGTCGGCCACGGTCGTCAGGTCGCGCGCCGCACCCCAGCGCGCCGTGACCGGCGACGACGTCGGTGACGGGCGCTGAGGCACGGGCGGGCGGTCCGGTCCCGGCGACCGCCACCGCCCCCGGCACCGGCGACGGCGACGGCGACGGCGACGGCGACGGCACGGCGATAGCGTGCCGCCCACCGGGAGGGCCGACCAGGGGGCAGCTCCCGCCGGAGCCAGGTCCCTTGCCATCACCCGCTCACGACTGGCCGCTCGTCGGCCGCGACGATCTCCTCACCGAGCTGACGGCCACGGTGCTCGACGCCGACGGGCGCAGCGCGGTGCTGGTCGGCCCGGCCGGCTGCGGCAAGACGTCGGTCGCGCGGGCGCTCCTGGCCCGCGCCGCGGCGCCGGGCTGGCGGGCGGCCCGGGTGCTCGCCACCCGCTCGGCCTCGTCCCTCGCGCTCGGCGCGCTCGGCCCGCTCATCCCCGCCGGCGGCCCCGACCCCTCGCTCCAGGAGGCCCGGGCCGCGCTGCTCGCCCACGCCGGCGGCCACCCGCTGCTGCTCGTGGTGGACGACGCGCACCTCCTCGACCCCGTCTCGGCCGCGGTCCTGCTCAGCGCCGCCCAGGAGCCGACGGTCCGCATCCTCGCCACGGTCCGCGCCGGCGAGGTGTGCCCCGACGCCATCACCGCGCTCTGGAAGGACGCCGGCGCCGAGCGCGTCGAGGTCGGGCCGCTGGATCGAGCCGCGGTCGAGGACCTGCTCACCACGGTGCTCGGCGGCCCGCCGGGCGACGAGGCCCTCGACCGCCTCCTCCACCTGAGCGGCGGCTCGCCGCTGCACCTGCGCGAGCTGGTCGCCGGCGCCGAGCGCACGGGCCAGCTCCGCCCCGACGGCGACCGCTGGGTCCTGGACGAGCACCTGACGCTGCCGCCGGCGCTCGTGGACCTCGTGGCCGAGCACCTCGGGCAGCTCGCGCCCGGCGCGGTCGAGCACGTGGCGCTGGTGGCGCTCACCGAGCCGCTCCCGGTCGAAGTCGTCGACCGGCTCGACCTCCGGGCCGCGATGGAGGTCCTGGAGTCGCGCGGGATCGTGCACCTGCGGCGTCCCGCGGCGCGCTCGTCGCCGGTCACCAGCGCCCGGACGGGCGACGCCGGGGACCTCCGCCTCGCCCACCCGCTCCACGGCGAGGTGGCGGTCCGCCTCGTCGGCGACCTCGGCTGCCGGCGGCTCCTCTCGCGCAGCGCCGCCGCCCTGGCCGGCGACGGACCGGGCGACCTGCTGCGGTCGGTGCTGTGGCGGCGCGGCGCCGGCGAGGCGATCCCCACCGGGGAGCTGCTGGAGGCCGCCCGGCGCTGCTACCGCCTGGGCGACTACCGCCAGAGCGGCGAGCTGGCCGGGGAGGTGTGGGAGCGGGAGCGGACGGTCGAGGCCGGCCACCTGCACGGCTTCGCGCTCGGCCGCTCGGGCGAGGCGGCGCGAGCCGAGCTGGTGCTGGCCGAGGCGGCCGAGCGGGCCGACGGCGACCGCGAGACGGCCCTCGTCACCATGACCCGGGTGGAGCTGCGCCAGCGGGCGCTGGCGGACCCCGCGGGTGCCCTGGCCCTGTGCACCGCCGCCGAGCACGCCCTCCGGCAGGAGGAGGCCCGCGCCGAGCTGACCGCGCACCGGGCGATGGCCGAGACCCAACACGGGCTCGTGGAGCAGGCCCTGGCCACGACGGCGCCGATCGTGGCCGACCCCGACCGCTGGCCCCGGGCCTACGTGCGGGCCGCGTACGCGACCGAGCTGGCCCTCGCCCACTCGGGCCGCCCCCGCTCCGCCGGGGCGCTGGCCATCGACGCGCTGCCGAAGCACGAGGCGCTCTGGCAGAACGACCTGTTCCAGACCGAACCCGGGGTGCACCACCTGGCCAACCTCTTCGCGCTCATCGCGACCGGCCACCTGCACGAGGCCCTGCCGCTGCTGGAGGTGGGCCGGGAGCTGACCCGAGGCAGCCTCCCCGACTACGCCCACGGGTGGGTGCTCTACCTGTCGGGCCTGGCCGACCACCTGGCCGGCCTGCCGCGTGCCGCGCTCGACCACCTCGGTCGGGCCGAGGCCATCTTCCGGGCGAACGACCAGCGGGAGGTGGCGCGGTGGTGCGCGGCCGCCGGCGCGCTCGCCTGGCAGCACCTCGGTGAGCCGGCAGCCGCCCACGCCGCGCTCGGGCGCGCCGCCGAGCTGCGGGTGCCGCTGCTGGAGCTGAACGAGGCGATCGTGGACGAGGCCGTGGCCTGGTGCCGCGCCGGCGAGGGCGACCGGGAAGGGGCGGTCGCCCACCTGCTCGCCGCGGCCGAGCGGGACCTCGGGCGCGGGGACCGCTTCGGCGGTGCGCGGTTGCTGCACACCGCGGCGCGCCTCGGGAGCCCGGCGGTGGCGGAGCGCCTGGCGGCCGTGGCCGAGGGCACCGAGGGCGTGCTGTACCGCCTGTTCGCGGACCACGCCCGGGCGCTCGACCCGGCGTCGCCCCCGCAGGCGAGCGCCCAGGCCGCCGCCGACCTGGAGGCGAACGGGCTCGTCCTCTGGGCGGCCGAGGCGGCCGCGGAGGCCGCCCGCCGGTTCCGCTCCGGCGGCGACCAGCGCGCCGGTTCCCGCTGGGCGGCCCGCTCCGGCGACCTGCTCGACCGCTGCCAGGGCGCCACCACCCACCTGACCCTCCTCGGCGACGGCCCCGAGCCGCTCACCGCCCGCGAGCGCGACGTCGCCCGCCTCGCCGCCCAGCGCCTGCCGAGCAAGGAGATCGCCGCCCGCCTCCGGCTCTCGCGGCGCACCGTCGACAACCACCTGCGCCGCATCTACCGCAAGCTCGGCATCACCGGCCGCCACGAACTGAACGACGCCCTCCGCGGCTGACCCGCCTCCCCCACCCCCACCCCGCCCCCGACCCCCGAACCCCGGCCGGTCGAGGCGCCGACCATCCGGCGGTCCGACACCGATCGGAATCCAACCAGACACCCTCCAGACGGCCGCCGACATCGGGCAGACCGACAGCGCCCACCATCCAGCCGGCCAACACCACCAGATCGAACCCAACCAGACCCCCTCACGACAGCCACCGACATCGGGCAGATCGACAGCGCCCACCATCCGGCGGTCCAGCACCGCCAGATCGAATCCAGCGGGACGTCCTCGTGACGGCTGTCGACGGCGGGCCGACGCTGACGGGCCGCGGCGCTCAGGTCAGGTGCGCGCTCAGCCCTCCACGATGGCCACCGGGGTCTCCACGATCGTGCGATCATCGAGGATCCAGGAGCGCAGCATGGGGTGGGTGTCGCGCAGCGAGACGATCACGTAGTGCCAACCGGCCAGCAGCGGGTTGTCGGCGGCGTCGACGTCGGTGGGCGACGGGTACGGGTCGGTGTGGGTGTGGCTGTGCATCACGCCGACCACGTCGAGGCCCGCCGGGCCCAGCACCCGGTCCGCCTCGGCGAAGCCGTCGGCGCCGATCGAGTAGGTCTTGGCCGACGCGTCGGCGTTGCGGACCGGCACGAAGCGCTCGACCAGGTCGCTCCCCCACCGGCCGCCGAGCAGCCCGCACGCCTCGTTCGGCAGCCCGGTCACCGCGTGGTCGAGCATCGCGAGGTGGGCGGAGCGGGTGATGCGCAGCACCCGACCAACCTAGGTCGCCCACCTCGTCCTCCCCATCCCCTCTCCAGCGAACTTGGCACCGACACGTAGCACCCGTGCGGCACTCCCGTGCCACGTTCGAAGCTGCCCCGGGGAACTTGGCACGGACACGTAGCACCCGTGCGGCACTCCCGTGCCAAGTTCGAGGCTGTCCTGGGAACTTGGCACGACTTCGTAGCACCCGTGCGGCGTTCCCGTGCCACGTTCGACCGCGTCGCCGTCGGCCCGCGGCCTGCCGCTTGCCGCCCTCGGCGCTTGATGATACAAGTGCAATACAAGTTCAGCGAGGAGCGCACCATGTCGAGCGACCAGTGGGACCCCGAGGTGTACCGGCGGTTCGAGGCGGAGCGCGACCGACCGGCGCTCGACCTGCTCGCCCTGCTGGAGCCGACGCCCGGCGGCACCGCGGTGGACCTCGGCTGCGGGGACGGCCACCTCACCGCCCGCCTCACCGAGCACCTGGGCGCCCGAGCCGTCCGGGGGATCGACGCCTCGGCGGCGATGCTCGACCGGGCCGCCCGATTCGCCGGCCCGCGGGTGTCCTTCGTCGCCGGCGACCTGGCCCGGTGGGGTAGCCCGGGCGACCCCGGCGGCCCGGCCGGCACCGGCAGCCCAAGCGACCCACACAGCCCGAACGACCCCGGTGGTCCAGTCGACCCGGCCAGCCCTGGCCGCCCGAACGACCCGACCGGCACCAGCGGCCCAAGCAACCCACACAGCCCGAACGACCCGACCGGCACCAGCAGCCCAAGCGACCCACACAGCCCGAACGACCCCGGTGGTCCGGTCGACGTCGTCTTCGCGAACGCCAGCCTCCAGTGGGTGCCCGATCACGCGGAGGTGCTCGCCCGCTGGACCGCCGCGCTCGCCCCCGGCGGCCAGCTCGCGGTGCAGGTGCCCACCAACGCCGGCCACGAGTCGCACCGCACCGCGGTGGAGGTCGCAGCCGAGCCGGCCTTCGCCGCCGCGTTCGCGCCCCACGGCGGTCCCCCACCCGACCCGGTGGCCACCAACGTGCTGAGCCCCCGGGCCTATGCCGAGCTGCTGGTCGACCTCGGCTACGAGTCCCCGGTGGTGCGCCTCCAGGTCTACGGCCCGGTGCTGCCGAGCACGGCCGCGGTGGCCGACTGGATGCGGGGCACGAGCCTCACCCGGTTCCGGCGGCTGCTCGACGGCGCGACCTTCGAGCGCTTCGTCGCGCGCTACACCGAGCGGCTGGTCGAGGTGGTCGGCGACCGGCGGCCCTACTACTTCGCGTTCGAGCGCATCCTGCTCTGGGCCCGCCGCCCCGCCTGAGCCGCACGAACCCGTCGTCGCCCCGCCCCCTCCCCCGGGAACTTGGCACGACTTCGTAGCACCCGTGCAGCATTCCCGTGCCAAGTTCGAGGGTGACCCGGGAACCTGGCACGGACACGTAGCACCGGTGCGGCATTTCCGTGCCAAGTTCGAGGGTGACCCGGGAACCTGGCACGGACACGTAGCACCCGTGCAGCGTTTCCGTGCCAAGTTCGAGGGTGACCCGGGAACCTGGCACGGACACGTAGCACCGGTGCGGCATTTCCGTGCCAAGTTCGGGGTGGGCGGCGGCCCTGCCGGTCGCCCTTGACCGGAGGGTCAAGCACGGGGGTGCCCGCGCTCGCTACGTTGCGGCCATGTTCCCCGGACACGTCGCCGCCACCGATCCCGACCGCATCGCCGTCATCACGGCCGAGGACGGCGAGCCGCTCACCTACGCCGAGCTGGACGAGCGGGCGAACCGGCTCGCCAACCTGCTGCGCGCCCGCGGGCTCGGCGTCGGCGACCACGTCGCCATCTGCGCCGAGAACCAGCTCCGGTTCCTGGAGCTGGCCTGGGGCGCCCACTACGCCGGGCTCGTCTACACGTTCGCCTCCACCCGCCTCACCCCCGAGGAGCTGAGCTACATCGTCGACGACTGCGGCGCCCGGGCCTACATCGGCACCGCCAGGACGGCCGAGGTGTCCGCGGCGATCGTGGCGCACACCCCGAAGGTCGAGGCCCGGTTCCTGGTCGGCGGCGCCGACGAGCACCACGAGAGCTACGAGGCGGCCATCGCCGCCCAGTCGCCGGAGCCGCCGGCCGAGCGGATCGCCGGCGTCGACATGCTCTACAGCTCGGGCACCACCGGCAAGCCGAAGGGCATCGCCATCCGGTTCGCCGAGAAGCCGCTCGACACGCCCACCGGCGTCACGCTGCTCGCGCAGGGCCTCCTCGGCTTCGATGAGCAGACCCGCTACCTCTCCCCCGCGCCGATGTACCACGCCGCGCCGCTGCGCTGGTCCATGTCGGTGCAGCAGACCGGCGGCACGCTCGTGCTCATGGCCCGCTTCGACCCCGAGCAGGCGCTCGCGGCGATCGAGCGCCACCGCATCACCCACACGCAGATGGTGCCCACCATGTTCCTGCGAATGCTGAAGCTCCCCGAGGAGGTGCGCAACCGCTACGACGTGTCCTCGATGCAGGCGATCGTGCACGCCGCCGCCCCGTGCCCGGTGGAGGCGAAGCGGGCGATGATCGACTGGTTCGGCCCCGTCGTGCACGAGTACTACGCCGGCACCGAGGGCAACGGGTTCGTCTACTGCAACAGCGAGGAGTGGTTGGCGCACCCGGGCACGGTCGGCCGCTCGATCCTCGGGCCGATCCACATCGTGGGCGACGACGGCGAGGAGGTCCCGACCGGCGAAGCCGGCACCATCTACTTCGAGACGGCCGCCCCGTTCGAGTACCACAACGACCCGGAGAAGACCGCCGCGTCCCGCAACGAGCGGGGCTGGACCACCCTCGGCGACATCGGTCGGGTCGATGAGGACGGCTTCCTCCACCTCACCGACCGGCAGGCGTACATGATCATCACCGGCGGGGTGAACGTGTACCCGCAGGAGGCCGAGAACGTGCTCGCCATGCACCCGTCGGTGGCCGACGTCGCGGTGTTCGGCGTGCCCGACGACGACTTCGGCGAGGCGGTCAAGGCCGTCGTCCAGCCGGCCGAGGGGGTGGTCGGCTCCCCGGAGCTGGCCGCCGAGCTGATCGCCTACTGCCGCGAGCACCTGGCCGACATCAAGTGCCCCCGCACGGTCGACTTCCGCGACGAGCTGCCCCGCCACCCCACCGGCAAGCTCTACAAGCGGCTCCTCAAGGACGAGTACTGGGCCGCGGCCGGCCGCTCGATCTGACCGCGGGCCGGCGGCCGGTCGAGCCCGCTCAGACCGCCCGGCCGTAGCGGAGCCAGCGGGTGCCCCGGTAGCGCCAGCCGAGCAGCACGACCCGGGCCGCCATGAGCGTGCCGAACGACGCCCACACCCAGCCGATGCCGAGGTCGAGCGGCAGGATCGGCGCGACGGCGAGCGCGAAGACGACCCCCGCGGCCACCATCGCGGCGGCCAGGAAGCGCTGGTCGCCGGCGCCGATGAGGATGCCGTCGAGCACGAAGGCCAGCGACGCGATCGGCTGGAGGCCCGCCACCCACCAGAGCAGGAAGCGGACCAGGGAGCGGACCTCGGGATCCGCGCTGAACAGGCGGGGGACCACCGGGATCAGCGCCACCACCAGCACCGCGGTGACCAGGCTGGCGGCGACGCCGAGCACGAGCAGCCGGTTGCCGGCCGCCCGGGCCTCCTCGCCGTCGCCCGCGCCGAGGCGCCGCCCGATCATCGCCTGCCCGGCGATGGCGAGCGCGTCGAGGCCCATGGCGAGGAAGCCCCAGATCTCGAAGGCCACCTGGTGGGCGGCGAGCGGCGCCGAGCCGATGCGGGCCGCCACCGAGGTGAGCAGCAGGAGGCTGAGCCGCAGCGCCGCGGTCCGCACCGCCAGGTCGGCACCGACCCGGACGAGGCGCCGCTGCTCGCTCCAGCGGGGTGCGAAGCGGCCGCCGTCGGCGCGGGCGGTCCGGCCGACGATGGCGACGAACGCCGAGCCGGCCAGCACCTGGGCGATGACCGTGCCAAGGGCCGACGCCCCGATGCCGTAGCCGAGCACCGGGATGAGCACGACGTCCGCGACGACGTTCACCACCGCGGCGACGAGCGCGATGACCATGGGCGAGGTGGTGAGCTGCTTGCCGCGCAGGTAGCCGGTGCCGGCGAAGGTCACGAGCAGGAACGGGAGGCCGACGACGCTCACCCGCAGGTAGGTGCGGGCGGCGGCCGCGGCGGCGTCGCCGGTGCCGAAGAGCGACACGAGCGGCCCGGCGCCGAGGCCGACCACGAGCGCGAGGACCACGCCGACGCCCACCGCCAGCCAGACGCCCTGGATCGCGTCGTCGGCCGCGCCCCGCTCGTCACCGGCGCCGAGCAGGCGCGAGACCGCCGCGGTCGTGCCGTAGGCGAGGAAGATGCAGAGCGAGGTGAGCGTGAGCAGGATCGTGGAGGCGACGGCGAGGCCGCCGAGCGCGTCGGTGCCGAGGTGGCCGACGATGGCGGTGTCCACCAGCAGGTAGGTCGGCTCGGCGAGCAGCGTGACGAGCACCGGCACCGCGAGCCGGGCGATCTCGCGGTCGAAGCGGCGATCCATCGCACCAGTGTGGCCGTCCGACCCGGGCGCCCCGTCCTCGCCGTCGCTCCCCGGACCGGTGTCTCCCCGGCCTACGCCTTTCCCCGAACTTGGCACGGCTCTGCCGCAGCGGTGCGGCGTTCTCGTGCCACCTTCGTACGGCAGCCTGGAACGTGGCACGGAGAGGTGGCAAGGGTGCGGCGTTCTCGTGCCACGTTCGGGGGACCGGGTTTGCGGTGGCGGAACCGAGGGTGGGGCTCGGGCAGGGGTCGCCTATCGTGGCGGTCTCCCATGGCCAAGAAGCACAAGCCCAAGCCGGTCCCCGGCGCGACGGTCGTCGCCACCAACCGCCAGGCGCGGCGCGACTACGAGATCCTCGACACCTGGGAGTGCGGGATCGTGCTGAGGGGCAGCGAGGTGAAGTCGCTGCGGGAGGCCAAGGTGACCCTCTCCGACGCCTTCGCCCGCTTCGACCGCGGCGAGCTGTGGTTGGTCGGCCTGCACATCAACGCCTACTCGCTCGCCTCCGCGCAGGGCGGCCACGAGCTGGGCCGCACCCGCAAGCTCCTCGCGCACGCCCACGAGCTGCACGAGATGAAGAAGCGGGTGGACCTGGAGCGGCTGTCGCTGGTGCCGCTGTCGCTCTACTTCAAGGACGGCCGGGCGAAGCTGGAGCTGGGCCTCGGCCGCGGCCGCAAGGACTACGACAAGCGCCAGGCGATCGCCCGGCGCGACGCCGACCTCGACGCCCGCCGGGCCCTGCGCGCCGCCCAGCTCCGCCAGCGCGTCGACTGACCGCCCAGCCGGCTCCGGTCCCCCACCGCGGCGCTCGGCGGAGCGGTGCACCGACCGATGCCACCCGGCCGATGCGGCGGGCAGACCCGGTCCGGCCGGGCGAAGGGGCGCGCCGGGCGACGCCACCCGGCCGACGTGGTGGGCAGACCCGCCGTCCGGACGATCGCGCTGCGGCGCCGGCGGTCGGGGCCGGTAGGGTGAATGGGCTGCCGCGCTGACACGTATCCGGGTGCGGTGGTTCCTTGACAAGGGGCTGACCGGTTTCGACGTGGAGATTGGAAGCCGAACGTGCGACCCGAGTGGCTCAGACTCGTTAAACGGGGCACCAACAGAAGCGCCGATGGCGACTTCGCTCTCGCCGCCTGATCGTCTGATCTAGCCAAGAGAGACATCGTGACCAGCAATGGCGCACGGGGCCTGACCGCTACAGCCCGGCAACAGAAGTAGCGGTTGACGGCGTGAAAGAACGCTGACGGTGGGAACAGACCACTGACGTCTCGGAAAGACGAGGCGGTGGCGCAAGCCAACTGACCCGGCAGTGAGCCAGCCGTCACGGCTCGATCACGGGAACGGTCGTAGCGCGGTCGTCAACCGCTTCGCGGACGGGAGTTCGATTCTCCCCAGCTCCACCAACCAGATGGTCCGACACGCTCCCGGTCACCGGCCCTGCCACGGCAGGGCCCTCGGTGGCCGGGAGCGTGCTCGTTCTCGCCTCACGTCGTCCGGCCCGGTGACCGAGCGGCCGGACCCGCCGCTACGGTGCCGGGGCGTGACGGCTACCGAACCGGTCCCCCGCAGCGTCGACCTGCCGGCCGGGGCGTTCCGGGTGCTCACGTGGCCGGCCCTCGACGCCGACGACACGCCCACCGACGACGGGTGGGCCGGGACCGCGGTGCTGCTCCACGGCCTGAGCGGGGTGGCGGAGGTGTGGCACGAGACGGTGGCCGCGCTCGGGGCCGGGCGGCCCCGCTGCATCGCCCTCGACCAGCGGGGGCACGGCCGCAGCCCGCACACGCCCGGCCGCTACGCCGCGGACGACTACCTGGGCGACCTGCTCGCCCTCCTCGACCGGCTCGACCTGATCGGCGGGCCGCTCCCCCTCGTGGGCCACTCGATGGGCGCCCGGGTCGCGATGGCGGCCGGCGCCCGCCACCCCGAGCGCTTCGCGACGGTGACGATCGTCGACATCGGCCCCGACGCCTGGGAGGAGAACATCGCCGAGACGGTCCGCCTGCTCGGCGCCCGGCCCGAGCGGTTCGCGGACCGCACCGAGGCCCTGGCCGTCGCCGGGCTGATCGTGGACCGGCTCGGCACCGGCACCGCCGACGCCTACGTGGACGACCGCCTCGCGGAGCAGCCCGACGGCAGCTACCGGTGGCTCTCGCCCGCCGAGGCCCTCGTGGAGTCGGTGACCGTGCAGCGCCGCCGGGACCACTGGGCCGACTGGGAGGCGCTCCGGCCGCCGGTGCGCCTCGTCCTCGGCGGCGCGACGACCGAGGTCCGCCCGGAGGTGGCCGAGGAGATGCGGCGCCGCAACCCCCGGGTCCGCGTCCACGTGCTGGACGGCATCGGCCACAACGTGCCGATGCTCGCCCCCGGCGCCCTCGCCGCCGAGCTGCGGGCCTGCTGGCAGGCCGTCACCCCCGGGCCGGGCTGACCGCCCCACCTCGCCGGCCGCCACGCCGCGACACCGGCGCCCCGGCACGGACCGCCCGGCACGGCCACCCCGGACACGGGCCGCCCCGGACACGGGCACCGGCCCCCAGCCACCGACCGCTCGCGACACCGGTCGCCCCGGACACCGGTCGCCGCGACACCGAACGCCCCGGACACGGGCCGCCCCGGACACGGGCCGCCCCGGACACGGGCCGCCCCGGACACGGGCCGCCCCGGGCACGGGCAACGAGCGGGCCGGCGACCATCCACCCGGCTGCGGCGGGGGTCTGGTTCGATCGTGCGATGGACGACGAGCCCGAGCCCCGACCGGCGGCGACGCCGCCCGAGGGCGCCGGCAGCGGCCCCGACGCCCCGACCCCACCCGCCGCCTCCGCCCGCACCTCGGCGGCGGTGCCGGCACCCGTCCCGGCCGCCCCCACCTCGGAGCGGGACCGGATGCCCGCCTGGGTGCCGCGGGCCCTCGTGCTGTTCTTCGTGGCGCTCGCCGGCTACCGGCTCATCACCTGGGCGGTGCTGGAGCTCGAATCGCTGCTCATGGTCCTGCTGGTGTCGCTGTTCCTGTCGTTCGCGCTGGAGCCGGCGGTCAACTCGCTCGCCCGCCGGGGCATGCGGCGGGGCGTCGCCACCGGCCTCGTCATGGTCGGGCTCTTCCTGGCGGTCGCCGCGTTCCTCGGCATCCTCGGCCAGGCGCTGTTCACCCAGGTGTCGGACTTCGCGGAGGAGCTGCCCGACCGCCTGGAGAAGCTGGAGCAGGACCTCAACCACCGCTTCGACACCGAGCTGGACTTCGACGAGCTGATCGAGTCGGTCCGGGACAAGAACCTGGGCGACAGCGCCGACAAGGTCGCGTCGAACGCCCTCGACCTCGGCATGACCGCGGTCGGCGTGGTGTTCCAGCTCTTCACCATCGCGCTCTTCACCTTCTACATGGTCGCCGAGGGCCCGAAGTTCCGGCGCACCGTCCTCAGCTTCCTCAGACCCGAGCGCCAGGAGCAGGTGGCCGAGGGCTGGGAGATCGCGATCGACAAGACCGGCGGCTACATCTACTCGCGCGGCCTCCTCGCGCTGCTCTCGGCCATCGCCACCACGATCTTCCTCCAGGTCATGGGCGTGCCCTACGCGTTCGCGCTCGGGGTGTGGACCGGCCTCGTCAGCCAGTTCATCCCCACGATCGGCACCTACCTGGCCGGGGCGCTGCCGGTGCTCATCGGCGCCCTGGAGGACCCGATGCTCGGGGTGTGGGTGCTCGTGTTCGTGACCGTGTACCAGCAGGTCGAGAACTACGTGTTCGCCCCGAAGATCACCGCCCGCACGATGGAGATGCACCCGGCCGTGGCCTTCGGGACCGTGCTCGTGGGCTCGGCGCTCTTCGACTCGGTCGGGGCGCTGCTCGCGATCCCGGCCGCGGCGCTGATCCAGGCGATCGGCTCCACCTACTTCGAGCGCCACGACGTGATCGAGCGGGACCTCACCCGGGAGCCGGAGCGGCGCCGACTGCTGCGCCGGCGGGCCGCGGTCAGTCCCCCGCCAGACCCGCCGGGTTGAGGCGCGGGTCGCGCCGCGGGTCCTCGAAGCCCTCGATGCGGGGCAGGTCGGCCCGTCGCCGGAAGTTGTCGAGGTCGATCACCTCGCCCCGCTGGTTCTTCATGCTCGCCTTGGCGTAGTTGCGCACGACCTCGTGGTCGGCGTGGCGGGAGGCGTAGTCGGACATGTGCATGCCGCCGAGGTGGTGCTCGGTCATCAGCGCGATGTAGAGCGCCTCGGCGTCGCGGCCCGTGGCGTCGCGGAGCTGCTGGATCTGGTCCTCGGTCGCCATGCCGGTCATCTCCTCGACGGGCACCGCCGCCCCCATCCAGCCCATCGCCGTCCCGTCGGGCTCGGCGACGCTGTAGCCGCCCCGGGCGAGGAGCGCGTTGAAGATGCCCTGCTCCAGCCGCTGGTCGTTGAAGATCTCCATGGCGTAGCTCTTGGCCTCGCGGGAGACGTCGGGCTTGTAGAGGAGCAGCATCGACATCTGCACCGCCTGGAGGTGGTGGGCGAACATGTCGCGCAGGTAGCCGACGTCGACGGTGCCGAGCGCGTCGGGGTCCTCGTCCCGGGAGCCGACGGCGTAGCCGATCGAGCCGCCGAGCACCGCGAAGGCGAGCGCCAGGACGAGCGCCCGGGTCCAGGTGGCGGGACCGAAGCGGCCGCCCGGGGCGGCGTCGCGCGTGGCCGTGCGATCGGGGCCGGTCTCGGCACCGGGGGTCGGGGCGGCGTCCGCCTGGTCGGCGGGGGACACGTCGTCCGGCATCGGGTCACATCCAGGTCGTGGGTGGGCTGTGCCCATCCTGGCAAACAGAGGCACCCGGGCCGAAGCCCGGGTGCCTCCCGTCCGTACGCAGCGCCGTCGACGTCGAACCACCCCAGCTCGATGTCTCCTGACGCCGCACCCGCAGGGTCGGGCCGGACGATGGTGATGACAGAGGTTCCCGCACACTATGACGCGGTTTCGAGAAACTTTCCCGGCTGAAGGGCCGGATCGGGGCGGCTACGGTCCGGTCCGCAGGCCGAACGAGGAGCAGTCGCATGGCGCAGCAGGTGAAGGCCGTGGTGGCCCGGGCGAAGGGCGCACCCGTCACGGTGGAGACGATCGAGGTCCCCGATCCCGGCCCGGGCGAGGTGTTCGTGGCCGTCCAGGCGTGCGGGGTGTGCCACACCGACCTCCACTACCGCGAGGGCGGCATCAACGACGACTTCCCGTTCCTCTTGGGCCACGAGGCGGCCGGCGTGATCGAGTCGGTGGGCCCCGACGTCACCGACCTCGCCCCCGGCGACTTCGTGATCCTCAACTGGCGGGCGGTGTGCGGCGAGTGCCGGGCCTGTCGCCGGGGCCGCCCGTGGTACTGCTTCGCCACCCACAACGCCACCCAGTCGATGACCCTCGACGGGGTGGCGCTCACCCCGGCGCTCGGCATCGGCGCCTTCGCGGAGAAGACCCTCGTCGCCGCCGGCCAGGCCACCAAGGTGGACCCGGCCGCCCGGCCCGAGGCCGCGGGCCTCCTCGGCTGCGGCGTGATGGCGGGCATCGGCTCGGCCCTCTACACCGGCGAGGTCGGCCTCGGCGACAGCGTGGCCGTGTTCGGCTGCGGTGGCGTCGGCGACGCTGCGATCGTGGGCGCCCGCCTGGCCGGCGCGTCGACGATCATCGCCGTGGACCTCGACCGGTCGAAGCTCGACCTCGCCGTCGAGTTCGGCGCCACCCACACCGTGGCGGCCGCCGAGGTCGACCCGGTCGAGGCCATCAAGGAGCTGACCGGCGGCTTCGGCGCCGACGTCTGCATCGAGGCCGTCGGCAACCCGGCCGTCTTCGACCAGGCGTTCCGGGCCCGCGACCTCGCCGGCACCGTGGTGCAGGTGGGCGTCCCCAACCCCGAGATGCGCATCGACCTGCCGATGATCGACTTCTTCGGCCACGGCGGCGCCCTCAAGCCGTCGTGGTACGGCGACTGCCTGCCGAGCCGGGACTTCCCGATGCTCATCGACCTCTACCTCCAGGGGCGGTTGGACCTCGACCGGTTCGTGTCCGAGACCATCGACCTCGACCAGGTGGAGGAGGCGTTCGCCCGCATGGAGCGGGGCGAGGTGCTCCGCTCGGTGGTCGTCCTCGGCGACCGGGAGGGCGGGGCATGAGCGTCCGCGTCGAACGGGTCGTCACGAGCGGCACCTTCTCCCTCGACGGCGAGGACTTCGAGGTCGACAACAACATCTGGCTCGTGGGCGACGACCGGGAGGTGCTGGTGATCGACGCCGCGCACCAGGCCGGGCCGATCCTCGAGGGGATCGCGGGGCGGGCGGTGGTGGCGATCGTGGCCACCCACGGCCACAACGACCACATCAACGTGGCCGCCGAGCTGGCCGACGCCACCTCGGCGCCGATCCTGCTGCACCCGGCCGACACGATGCTGTGGGAGGTCGTGAACCCGGACCGGCCCGCCGACCGGGCGCTCGCGGACGGCGACGTGCTGTCGGTGGCGGGGGCCGACCTGCGCGTCCTGCACACCCCCGGCCACTCCCCCGGCGGCTGCTGCCTGCACCTCGCGTCGGCGCAGGTCCTGTTCTCCGGCGACACGCTGTTCAACGGCGGGCCGGGGGCGACCGGCCGGTCGTTCTCGGACCGGGCCACGCTCGTGCGCTCGATCGCGGCGCGGCTCCTGGAGCTGCCCCCGGCGACCGTCGTCCACACCGGCCACGGCGACGACACCACGATCGGCGCCGAGGCCCCCGGCATCCGCGCCGCCCTGGCGGAGCTGGGCTGAACCGGAACCGGACCGAGCCGCCGGGCACCGCCCGGTCCGGGCAGCGGACCGAGGGCCTGTGACACGTGCCCGCTTTTCGGCCTACCTACTGGTAGGTAGGCTACCGGCAAGGCCACGGCAGCGAAAGAGGGTCGCGTGACCAACCACGGCATCGAACGAGCTCCCGACGAGCGCATCAACTGGGTGTCGAGCGCCGCGTTCCTCGCGGTCCACGCCCTGCTGCTGCTCACGTTCCTCACCGGGATCACGAAGACGGCGGTCATCCTCTTCGCGGTCCTCTACTGGGGCCGGATGTTCTTCATCACCGGCGGCTACCACCGGTACTTCTCGCACCGCTCCTACAAGATGGGCCGGGCCATGCAGTTCGTCATGGCCTTCGGCGGCGGGACCGCGGCGCAGAAGGGCGCCCTGTGGTGGGCGAGCCACCACCGCAACCACCACCGCTACAGCGACACCGAGCTCGACCTGCACTCCCCGCAGAAGGGCTTCTGGTGGAGCCACGTCGGCTGGATCCTCTGCGACAAGAACAACGAGTGGGACCCCGACAACATCCGGGACTTCGCCAAGTTCCCGGAGCTGCGGTTCCTCACCAAGCACGACTGGATCCCGCCGTGGACCGTCGGCGTGGCCTCCTACCTGATCGGCGGCTGGAGCGGCCTCGTGTTCGGCTTCTTCGGCTCCACCGTGCTCCTGTGGCACTCCACGTTCCTCGTGAACTCCCTCGCCCACGTCATGGGTCGCCGCCGCTACGCCACCACCGACACGAGCCGCAACTCCGCCATCATCGCCGTGCTCACCATGGGCGAGGGCTGGCACAACAACCACCACTACTACCAGGCGTGCACCCGGCAGGGCTTCTTCTGGTGGGAGCTCGACCCGACCTACTACATCCTCCGCGGCCTCAGCTTCGTGGGCCTCGTGAAGGACCTCAAGCAGCCGCCCGCCCGGGTCAAGACCGCCGCCCGGGTCCGCGAGGGCGCCTTCGACCACGGCATGTTCCGGGCCCACTGGGCCAAGGCCACCGCGGCGCTCGCCAACACCCGGGCCCCCGCGGCGCCGGCCGGGACGCCCGAGCTGGACGCCACCGTCGAGGTCGCGGACCCCGAGCTGGCCGGGCGCCGCGAGCAGCTCGAGGAGCTGATCGCCACCAACCGGGCGGCGCTCCAGGACCACATCGCCAACGCCCTCGCCCACGCCGAGGAGCTGGGCCGGCTGTCGCGCCGCCACGACCGCCAGCAGGCCGTCACCGACTGACCGGCCACGGGCTCCCCGGGCGACCGCCACCGAGCCGCAGAGCGCGACGACGCCGGGGAACCGGCGGCGTCGGGCGCGTTCGTAGGGGTTCGGGGGTGCGGGCGGTCGGCTACTCCAGGCCCTTCTCGAGCTTGGTGAGCGCCGCCTCCTCGGAGACGTTGAGGGCGAAGCTCAGCTCGGAGACGAGGATGCCGCGGGCCCGCTCCAGCATGGACTTCTCGGCGGTGGAGAGCCCCTTGCCCTTCTCGCGCAGCGCCAGGTTCCGCACGACCTCGGCCACCTGGTACACGTCGCCGGACTTCATCTTCTCCTGGTGGTTCTTGAAGCGGCGGCTCCAGTTGGCCGGCTCGCGCACGTCACGCTTCGCGATGAGGCGGAAGAGGTCGTCGACGTCGGACTTCGAGATCGGCGGGCGCATGCCCACCTCCTCGGCCTTGTCCACCGGCACCTTCAGCATGAGGTCGCCGTGGACCATCTCCAGCACGAAGTAGTCGCGCTTCTCACCCGCGAACTCCAGCTTGACCTTCTTCTTGATGATCGCCGCCCCGTGGTGGGGGTAGACCACGCGATCGTTGACCTTGAACGACATCGGACTCCAGTTCGTGCGACGCGAGGCGGCCGCGAGGGTGCTCCATTGTGCCAGACCGGCGGGCGGGTCCGACAACCACCGGAGCGGATGGCTCAGGCCGTCGGGTCGAGGACGAACACCGGCAGGTGGCGCCCGTCCTCCAGGGGTTCCCAGGCGACGCGGACCCGGTCGCCGACCACGGCGTCGAGCGCGCCGTCGCCCACCAGGTTGGTCAGCATCCGCACCCCGTCGTCGAGGTCCACGAGGGCCACCGCGTAGGGCGCCCGCCCCGCCATGCTGGGCAGGGCCGGGGTGGGCATGATCGTCACCGCGTACACCGCGCCCACGCCCGCGGAGGTGGCGAAGCTCAGCTCGACGCCGTGGCAGTGGGGGCAGATCTCGCGGGGGAAGTGGACGGCGCGGTCGCAGGTGAGGCAGCGCTGGAGGTCGAGGCGGCGCTCCCGGGTGGCCGCCCAGTACGGCTCGGCGGCGGCCGAGGTGGGCGGGGCGAAGCGCTCGGGGCTGCCCTCGGGGCGTTCGATGACGGTCATGCCGTGGCCTCCGTGCCGAGGATGATGGTGGACATCGTGGACAGGACGCCGCCGCTGCCGTGCACGAGCGCCACCTCGGCGTCGGCCACCTGGCGGTCCTCGCACTCGCCGCGGAGCTGGCGCACCGCCTCGACCAGGAGGAACATGCCGAACATGCCCGGGTGGGTGTAGGCGAGGCCGCCGCCGGTGGTGTTGGCCGGCAGCGAGCCGCCGAGGGCGAGCGGGCCCTCGGCCACGAACGCGCCGCCCTCGCCCTTCGGGCAGAAGCCGAGGTCCTCCAGCAGCAGGACGATGGTGATCGTGAAGCTGTCGTAGAGCTGGACGACGTCGACGTCGCCGGGGCCGAGCCCGGCGGCCTCGTAGGCGAGCGGGCCCGACACCGCGGCGCCGGTCACGGTCAGGTCGGGCATCTCGCTGATCATGTTGTGGGTGTGGCAGGTGCCGGTGCCGAGGACGAGCGCCGGTGCCTTGCGCAGCGATCGGGCCCGCTCGGCGCTCGTGACCACCACCGCGCCGGCGCCGTCGGTGACCAGGCAGCAGTCGAGCTTGCGCAGGGGCGAGGCCACCACCGGCGAGGCCAGCACGTCGTCCACCGTGATCGGGTCCCGGAGGCGGGCCCGGGGGTTGCGCGACGACCAGGTCCGGCTGTCGACGGCCACCTGGGCGAGCTGCTCGGCGGTGGTGCCGTAGGTGGCCATGTGGCGGCTGGCGGCCAGCGCGTAGGAGCCCATGGGGCCGCGCAGCGCGTAGGGCATCTCGAACTCGGTCGACGCGGTGAGCGCCGGCACCCCGGCCCGGCTGCCGAAGCCCGTGCCGCCCCGCTTGAACGAGGAGCGGGGCGTGGCCGCGTAGACCACGACCACCACCTCGGCGAGGCCGGCGTGCACCGCGGCCGCGGCGTGCTGCACGTGGACCTCGAAGCTGGAGCCGCCGGTCTGGGTGGAGTCGGTCCAGCGCGGGGCGATGCCCAGGTGCTCGGCGAGGTCGACCGACGGCGCCCAGCCGGGCGAGGTGCAGACCGCCAGGCCGTCGACGTCCGCGACGCTCAGGCCGGCGTCGTCCAGCGCCTCGCGGATCACGCGGACCTCCAGCTCGCGGACCGACCCGTCGAGCTCGCCGGTGGGTGAGACGGCATCGGCCACGCCGGCGATGGCGGCGCCGGCTCGCAGGGTGCGCGCGGTCATGGGGGCCTTTCGGGGTGGAGGACGCCGCGCACACTACCGCTGCGGGCGACCGGTGCCGACACTTCTTGCATCCACCCTGCAAGAACGACGCGGGCCGCCTACGATCGTGGCGTGAACGATCCGGCCGTCCCCGACGTGGTCGACGAGGTCCCGGGGCTCGACCCGTTCGAGCCCGGCTTCTTCGACGATCCCTACGACCAGTACGCACGCATCCGCGAGCACCGACCGATCGTCAAGTCGTCGCTCGGCCCGTGGCTCGTCACCCGCTGGGAGGACGTGCACACCATCCTGCGCCGTCCCGGCATGAGCGTCGAGGACCGCAACATCTCCGCGCCCACCCGGCGCGAACGCATGGCCGAGATCGTCGGCGACGACCGCGCCGGCCGGCGCTCCCGCGCCATCCTCAACATCGACCCGCCCGACCACACCCGCATCCGCCGGCTCGTGTCCCGGGCGTTCACGCCCCGGGCGGTGGAGCGCATCCGCGCCCGCACGGCGGCGCTCACCGACGCGATCCTGGACGACCTCGCCGGGCGCGACGGGCCGGTCGACCTGGTCGCCGAGCTGGCGTTCCCGCTCCCCTTCTCGGTCATCTCCGAGATGCTCGGCATGCCCGAGGGCGACCGGGACCAGCTCCGCGCCTGGTCCCACACCGTCACCCAGGTGCTCGACCCGATCCTCGCCTACGAGCACGCGGTCGAGATCGTGGAGGCGTCGGAGCGCATGCGCGACGTGGTGGTCGACGCCATCGCCCGCAAGCGCGGCCGGGAGGACGACGACCTCCTCACCGCCCTCATCCGCGCCGAGGAGGACGGCGACGTGCTCACCGACGAGGAGCTGGTGGAGAACGTCGTGCTCCTCTACCTCGCCGGCCACGAGACCACCGTCAACCTCATCGGCAACGGCGTCTGCGCCCTGCTCGCCCACCGCGACCAGCTCGACCGCCTCGTCGCCGACCCCTCGCTCGACGCCAACGCGGTCGAGGAGCTACTCCGCTACGACAGCCCGGTGCAGTTCTCCCGCCGCATCGCCACCGAGCCCTTCGCCCACGAGGACGTGACCATCGAGGCCGGCGAGCTGGTCATGACCTGCCTCGGCGCCGCCAACCGGGACCCCCGCAAGTTCGGTGAGGACGCCGACGACCTCGACCTCGGCCGCGAGACGGCCCGCGAGCACGTGTCCTTCGGCAGCGGCGTCCACCACTGCCTCGGCGCCGCGCTGGCCCGCCTGGAGGGCCAGGAGGTCATCGGCCGGCTCGTGCGCCGCTTCCCGGGCATCGAGCTGGCGGAGCCGGCCCGGGTCAACGGCCGCATCGTGCTGCGCGGCCGCGACGAACTGCTCGTCTCGCTCGCCTGACCGCCGCCCTCTTGGGCCGGGGCGCTCGGGCCGAGCCCGCGCGCCCGGAGCCGACCGCGGCGGGACGCGCCCTCGGGCGTCAGACGTCGAGGAAGCGGCGGGTGGCGAGCGCGGAGCTGACCACGCTGATGAGCGTCGCCATGCCGAGCACCACCGTGCAGGCGAGGATCACGTCGCCGTCGCTCGCCGTGAAGCCCTGGAGGATCGAGATCCGGTCGGTGCGCTGGAGCATCCGCTCCAGCAGGTTGCGGGTGGTGATGACGCCGCCGGCCGCGAGCAGGCCGCCGATCAGGCCCTGGATGAGCCCCTCCACCATGAACGGGACGCGGATGAACCAGTTCGTGGCGCCGACGAGCTTCATCACCTCGATCTCGCGCCGCCGGGCGAACATGGCGGTCCGCACCGTGTTCAGGATGAGGAGCACCGATGCCGCGATCAGCACGCCCGAGACGATCGCGAACGCCACGTTCATGAAGCGGGTGATCGACTTCATCTGCTTGATGACGTCGATCGCGGCGCGCACGTCGTAGACGTTGGGCTGCTTCTTGTAGTAGCGGACCAGGTCCGAGACGGTGGCGTCGTCCTTGTGGACCGGTTCGACCCGGAACTTGGTGGGGACCTCCTCCTTCTTCAGGCTCCGCAGGATCACGTCCCGGCCCTCGAAGGCATTGCGGAAGTCCTCGTAGGACTCGTCCTTGTCCGCGTAGGGCGCCCGCTTCACGAGCGGGTTGCTCTCCAGGTTGGTCCGCAGCGCCTCGACCTGGTCGGGCGTCGCCTGCGGGTCCACGAACACGATGAACTGGATGCCGCCGTCCCACTCCCGGGTCATGTTGGCGGCGCCGCGCTGCACGATGATCGTGGAGCCCAGGATGGCGAGCGACACCGTGACGGTGAGGATCGACGCCATCGTGAGCGTGATGTTGCGGGTGAGGTTCGCCCAGGTCTCGCGGAAGACGTAGTTGACGTTCATGGCCATGGCTTCGCGCCTACCTCACTCGTAGACGCCGCGCGCCTGGTCACGGACGATGGTGCCCCGGTCGAGCTCGATCACCCGGCGCCGCATGGTGTCCACGATGCTGCGATCGTGGGTGGCCATCACGACGGTGGTGCCGGTCCGGTTGATGCGGTCGAGCAACCGCATGATGCCGACCGAGGTGGCCGGGTCGAGGTTGCCGGTGGGCTCGTCGGCCAGCAGGATCAGCGGCCGGTTCACGAACGCCCGGGCGATCGACACCCGCTGCTGCTCGCCGCCCGACAGCTCGTCGGGGTAGTTCTTGTGCTTCTTCGACAGGCCGACCAGCTCCAGGATGGCGGGCACCTGGGTCTTGACGACGTGGCGGGGCCGGCCGATCACCTCGAGCGCGAACGCCACGTTCTCGTACACCGTCTTGTTCGCCAGGAGCTTGTAGTCCTGGAAGATGTAGCCGATGTTGCGGCGCAGGAAGGGCACCTTCCAACTGCTCAGCTCGCCGATGTTCTTGCCGGCGACGTAGATGGCGCCCTGGGTGGGCTCCTCCTGCTTGTTGAGCAGGCGGATCATGGTCGACTTGCCGGAGCCGGACGGGCCCACGAGGAAGACGAACTCGCCCTTGTTGATCTCGCAGTCCGCATCGCGCAGCGCCACGACGTCGCCCTTGAAGACCTTCGTGACGGTTTCGAGCTTGATCATCGGTGTCGGATCCTCTGAACCGTCGGGGTGGGGCGCGGGCCGCGGTTCACGGCGACCGATGTTACCAGCGCGTTACAACCGCTCCGGGCCACCCCCGGCGTGGCTTCGGGCACCGCGGCCCCGGCGCCGATCACGCCGTCTCGAGCGACTGCGCCCGCTGCCAGCGCAGGTACGCCTCCATGAACGGGTCCAGGTCGCCGTCGAACACGCCGTCGACGTTGCCCGTCTCGTGCTCGGAGCGCAGGTCCTTCACCATCTGGTACGGCTGGAGGACGTAGGAGCGGATCTGGGAGCCGAAGCCCACCGAGTGCTGCACGCCCCGGATGGCGTCCAGCTCGGCCTCGCGCTTCTCCCGCTCGATCTCGGCCAGCTTGGCCTTCAGCACCTGCATGGCCCGGTCCTTGTTCTGGTGCTGGCTGCGCTCGTTCTGGCACGAGGTCACGAGCCCGGTGGGCAGGTGGGTGATGCGCACCGCCGAGTCGGTCACGTTCACGTGCTGGCCACCGGCGCCCGAGGACCGGTAGACGTCGATGCGCAGGTCCTTGTCCTCCACCACGATGTCGGGGATGTCCTCCAGGAACGGGGTGACCTTGAGGGCGGCGAACGCGGTCTGGCGCTTGCCCTGGGCGTTGAAGGGGCTGATGCGGACGAGGCGGTGCACGCCGTGCTCGGAGCGCAGCAGGCCGAAGGCGTGGCGGCCCTTCACGATGAAGCCGGCCGAGGAGATGCCGGCCTCGGACCCCTCGTTCACCGAGGTCAGCTCCACGTCGAAGCCGTGCTTGTCGGACCAGCGCAGGTACATGCGCAGCAGCATGTTGGCGAAGTCCTGCGCGTCGGCGCCGCCCTCGCCGGACTGGATCTCGCAGATGGCGTCGCGCTCGTCGTGCTCGCCGGTGAAGAGGCTGCGCAGCTCCAGCTCCCGGAACGCCGCGTCGAGGCCCACGAGGGCCTCCTCCACCTCGGCGCCGGCCGACTCGTCGGCCTCCTCGCGGGCCAGCTCCGCCAGCACCTCGACGTCGTCGATGCGACCGCCCAGGTCGTCGTAGCGCTCCAGGTCCTCGTTCACCGCGGAGAGCTCGCCGGTGACCCCCCTCGCCGTGTCGGGGTCGTCCCACAGGTCGGGCCGCGACGCCTCGGTCTCGAGCTGCGGCTGCCGGGCGCGCAGCTCGTCCACCTTCAGGTAGGTGGCCGCCTCGGCGTGCCGGCGCCGCAGGTCCTTGATGTCGTCGCTGATGTCTCGCATGGTCTTCCGATTCTCGCCGCTGCGGCGCCTCCCCCGAAACCTACGGCCCCGCCGCCCCAGCCGATCCGTCGGGGTCGGCGTCGGCTCGGGCGAGGGCGGCGAGCGCGGCGCCGTCGAGGCGCCAGGTGGTCCACTCGTCCTGGGCGACGGCGCCGAGCGACTCGTAGAAGCGGTGCGCCGGCTCGTTCCAGTCGAGCACCCACCACTCGAAGCGGGTCCAGCCCCGGCGCTCGCACTCGGCGGCGAGCGTGGCCAGGAGCGCCCGGCCGATGCCGAGCCGCCGGTGCTCGGGGACCACGAACAGGTCCTCCAGCCAGAGGCCGTGGCGGCCCGTCCAGGTGGAGAAGGACACGAACCACACCGCGATGCCGGCGAGCGCCGGGCCGTCGGGGCCGTCGACCTCGGCCACGTGGGCGAACACCGCAGGCTCGGGGCCGAACAGCGCCGCGGCGAAGTCGTCCGCGGTCGCCTCCACCGCGTCGGGCTCGCGCTCGTAGACCGCGAGCTGCACCACGAGGTCCACGATCGAGGCCACGTCGTCGGGGGTCGCCGGTCGTAGCCGCCAGGTCGGTGCCGCGTCGCTCATCGCCCGGTTCTACCGCAGCACGACCCCGGCACCCGGTCCCGCCGGTGACCGCCGCAGGCCGCCCCGGCGCCGCGCCCGTGACCGCCACGGCCCGGCACCCGTTCCCGCCGCCGCTCACCGACCCACCGAAAATGGCGGCGCGTCGGGATCGGGGCGTCCGTAGGGTTGGACGGCCGAGGGTCAGGGGATCGTCGGCGCGCCCCGGAACCCGCCATGAGCACCCGCCGACCCGACGACACCCGCCTCCTCCTCGCGTACCTGCGCCCGGAACGCCGCCACCTCGGCGCGCTCGGGCTCGTGCTCGTCGTCGCGATGACCCTGCCGCTCGCCGGCCCGCTGCTGCTCGGCCGCTTCGTGGACCAGGCGCTCGACGGCGCCACCACCTCGCACCTCGTCGGCACCGCGGGGCTGTTCCTCGCCGTCACCCTCGGCGGCGACCTGCTCCAGCTCGTCGTCACCTGGCTGTCGGTCCGCATGGCGTGGCGGGTCGGCAACGACCTGCGCCGCGACCTGTGCCGCCACGCGCTCGCCCTCGACCTCGACTGGCACAGCGACCACTCCCCCGGCCAGCTCATCGAGCGCATCGACGGCGACATCGACGCCGTCACCCGCTTCTCCTCCACCGCCGTGCTCCACCTGCTCGGCAACGCCATCCTCGTGGTCGGCGTGCTGGCCGTCTCCGCCGCCATCGATTGGCGGGCCTCGCTGCTCATCGGGGCCACCCTCGCCGCCGCGCTCACCATCATGATCCGGCTCCGCCGCATCGCCGTGCCCTACTACGACGACGAGCGGGAGGTGCAGTCCCACCTGTACGGCGACGTGGAGGAGCGGCTGTCGGGGCTGGAGGACCTGCGGGCCAACGGCGCCGGCGGCTGGGCCGAGCACCGCCTCCAGGTGCACTCGTCGCGCTGGTGGCACGCCGCCCGGCGGGCCGCGGTCCGCGGCGACGGCGCCCTCTCCGGGGCGGGCGCGGTGTTCGCGGCCGGCACGGTCGGGATGCTCGCGTTCGGCGTCTGGCAGGTGGATCGGGGCGCCCTCACGGTCGGCTCGGTCCTGACGCTCATGCGCTTCACCCAGCTCGTGTCGGACCCGCTGTGGCGGGTGGCCGAGCAGCTCGCCGAGGCGCAGAAGGCCATCGCCGGCACCCGCCGGGCGGGCCGCCTCCTCGCCACCCGCTCCCCCATCGTGGACCCCGACGAGCCGGCCGAGCTGCCCGACGGGCCGCTCTCGGTCGAGCTGCGCGACGTGACCTTCGGCTACGGGACCGGCCACCCGGTGCTCGACCACGTCGACCTCCGCATCGAGGCCGGCCGCAGCGTGGGCGTCGTCGGCCGCACCGGCTCCGGCAAGACGACCGTCGGCCGCCTCGTCGGGCGGCTGTGGGACGTGGAGGGCGGCACGGTGCTCGTGGGCGGGCTCGACGTGCGCGCCGTGGCCCAGCGGGCGCTGCGCCGCCGCATCGGGATCGTGACCCAGGACGTGGAGCTGTTCCGGGCCAGCCTGCGCGACAACCTGACCCTGTTCGGGGCCGTGCCGGCGACCGACGAGGAGGTGGCCGCCGCGCTCGACGCGGTCGGCCTCGGCCCCTGGCTGCGCGGGCTGCCCGACGGCATCGACCACCGGATCGACGGCGACGCCGACCTGTCCGCGGGCGAGAGCCAGCTCCTCACCTTCGGCCGCCTGCTGCTGTCGGACCCGTCGGTCGTGATCCTGGACGAGGCATCCAGCCGCCTCGACCCGGCCACCGAGGAGCGCCTCACGCAGGCCACCGACCTGCTGCTGCGGGGCCGGACCGCGATCATCATCGCCCACCGCCTCGCCACCCTCGACCGGGTCGATCGCATCTGCGTGCTCGACCACGGCCGGGTCGCCGAGCACGACGACCGGGCCCGCCTGGCCGTGGACACCTCCAGCCGCTTCCACGCCCTCCTGGCGGCGAGCCGGGCCGTGGACGAGGTGGCGTCGTGACCGCCGCGCCGGCCGGCGACCGCGCCGAGGCGACCGAGACCGCGAGCAGCTACCGCTTCGCGCGCCGCGTCCTGCGGGCCGACCCGGCCGCCTGGTGCATCGCGGTCGGCCTCTGGATCCTGTTCTTCGTGCTGCCGCTGGCCGCGGGCGTGGTGCTGAAGCTCGTGCTCGACCGCCTCGCCCCCGGCGCGAACGGCGGCGTCTGGTGGCTGGTGGCCGCGCTCGCCGGCCTGGAGGTCGGCCGCTGGCTCGCGCTCCTGCCCGCCATCGTCCAGTGGCACGGCGCCTGGGTGTTCTGGCACACCGTGCCGCGGGTCAACGCCCTGCGCTCGCTCGTGGCCGACCCCGGGCCGGTGACCGACCGGCTCCCCGACTCGCCCGGCGAGGCCGTCAGCCGCTTCCGCGACGACGCCCGCGACACCTCCCAGGTGCTCGACGTGTGGCTCGACATGACCGCGGCCACCCTCGCCGCCACCGTCGCGCTCGCGGTCCTGTTCCTCACCGTCCCGCTGGCCGGCCTCGGCGTGGTCGTCCCGGTGGTCCTCGTGCTCCTCATCGCCAACGCGCTGGGCGAGCCGCTGCGGCGCTGGCGCTTCGCGGAGCGCGCCGCCACCGCCCGGGTCACCGGCTACATCGGCGACACGTTCGGCGGCATCGGCGCCGTCAAGGTCGGCGCGGCCGAAGAGGCCGTGGTCCGGCGCTTCGAGCAGCTCGGCGACCGGCGCGCCGCGGCCGCCCGCCGAGACCAGGTGGCCACCCAGCTCTCGCAGTCGCTCGGGGCCATCACGTCGAACGCGAGCATCGGCCTCGCCCTCCTCCTCACCGCACCCGCCATGCGCCGGGGCGACCTGGACGTGGGCGACGTCGGCCTGCTCATGACCTACGCCGGCGTGGTCGCCAGCCTCCCCCGGGTGTCGAGCCGCTGGTTCGCCTGGCAGCGCCAGGCCGAGGTGTCCGCCGCCCGGCTCGGCCGCCTGATGGTCGACCGCGACCCCGACGGCGCCTCGGCGCCGGCCACCACCCACCTGCGCCACGGCCCGCCGCCCTTCCGCCCGATCGAGCTGACCTCGCCGCTGGCCCGGGCAGGCCGCAACCGGCTCGACCGCCTGGAGGTCCGGGACCTGCACGTGGGCTTCGACGGCACCGAGGGCGTGCGGGGCGTCGACCTCGACGTCCGCCGCGGCGAGCTGGTGGTCGTCACCGGCCCCGTCGGCGCCGGCAAGTCGCTGCTCCTGCGGGCCCTCCTCGGCCTCGTCGCCCACCGGGCGGGCACCATCGCGTGGAACGGCGAGGTGGTGGCGGACCCGTCCACCTGGTTCGTGCCGCCCCGCGCCGCGTTCGTCCCCCAGGTGCCGCGCCTGTTCTCCGAGTCGCTGGCCGACACCGTCCTGCTCGGCCTCGACGGCAGCGGCCTCGACGCCGCGCTCACCCTCGCCTGCCTCGACCAGGACCTGACCGAGATGCCCGAGGGCACGAACAGCCGCGTCGGCCCCAAGGGCGTGCGGCTCTCGGGCGGCCAGATCCAGCGGACCGCGGCGGCCCGCGCCTTCGTGCGCCGCCCCGAGCTGCTGGTGATCGACGACCTGTCGAGCGCGCTCGACGTGGAGACCGAGGCCCGCCTCTGGGACGGCCTGTTCGCGGCCACCGACGGCAACCTCACCGTGATCGCGGTCAGCCACCGGCCCCGGGTGCTGGCCCGGGCCGACCAGGTGCTGCGCCTGGACGCCGGGCGCCTCGCCCGCGGCTGACGCGGCCGAGGCAGCCGACCCGACCGCTCAGCGGCGACGTCGGGCGGCGCTCAGGCCGCGCCGTGGCAGGCCTTGAACTTCTTGCCGCTGCCGCACGGGCACGGGGCGTTGCGGGGGGTCTTGTCCCACTCGGACTTCACGACGGGCGCCTGGGCCGGCGCCTCGGTGGCCACCGGGACGCCCTCGCCCGACGCTGCCCGCTGGGCCTGCGCGGCCGCGGCCATGTCGCCGCCACCGCCGCCCTCGCTCGGGCCGGAGGTGGCCAGGTCGGCCACGTCGGTCTGCGCGGTGGGCTGGTCGACCACCACCTGGGCCCGCATCACGTAGCGGACGAAGTCCTGCGCGATGGAGTCCATCATCAGGCCGAACATCTCGTAGCCCTCGCGCTGCCACTCCACGAGCGGGTCGCGCTGGCCCATCGAGCGCAGGTGGATGCCCTCCTGGAGGAAGTCCATCTCCAACAGGTGCTCACGCCAGTGCTGGTCGATGATGTTGAGCATCACCTGCCGCTCGATCTGGCGGAGCAGCTCAGGTGACAGCTCCTCCTCCCGCTTCTCGTAGTGGGCGGTGGCGTTCGCCAGCAGCACCTCCTTGAGGTCCTCGACCGAGCGCTGCTCGGTGAGGTCGTCCTCGGCCAGCTCGGTCGGCCAGAAGGTCGAGACCTCGTTGTAGAGGCCCTCCACGTCCCACTCGTCGCGGGCGTCGGACACGCAGTAGGTGTCGACCAGCGAGTCGACGGCGTCCTCCAGGTACTGGAGGGTCTCCTCGCGCAGGTCGGCGTCCTCGAGGATCTGGTCGCGGCGCTTGTAGATGACCTTGCGCTGCTCGTTCATCACCTCGTCGTACTTGAGCACGTTCTTGCGGATCTCCGCGTTGCGCTGCTCGACGGTGTTCTGGGCCCGCTCGATCGCCTTCGTGACCATCTTGGCCTCGATCGGCACGTCGTCGGGGAGGGCCTTGCCCATCACCCAGTTCATGGCGCCGGTGGCGAACAGGCGCATCAGCTCGTCTTCGAGCGACAGGTAGAAGCGGCTCTCGCCCGGGTCGCCCTGGCGGCCGGAGCGGCCGCGGAGCTGGTTGTCGATGCGGCGGGAGTCGTGCCGCTCGGTGCCGAGCACGTAGAGGCCGCCCAGCTCGCGGACCTTGGTGCCCTCGGCGTCGGTCTCGGCCTTGTAGCGAGCGGTCAGCTCCTCCAGGCGGGCGCGGCCCTCCTCGGACTCGGGGTCGAGGCCCTCGCCGCGCACGTCGCGCAGCGCGAGGCCCTCGGGGTTGCCGCCGAGGAGGATGTCGACGCCACGACCGGCCATGTTGGTGGCGACGGTGACCGAGCCGAGCCGGCCGGCCTGGGTGACGATCTCGGCCTCACGGGTGTGCTGCTTCGCGTTCAGCACCTCGTGGCGGACGCCCCGCTTGGCGAGCATCCGGGACAGCTTCTCGGACTTCTCGACCGAGATGGTGCCGACGAGGACCGGCTGGCCGATCTCGTTGCGCTCGGCGATGTCGTCCACCACGGCCTCGAACTTGATGTCCTCGGACTTGTAGATGAGGTCGGGCTGGTCCTTGCGGAGCAGCGGCCGGTGCGTGGGGATCGGCACGACCTGGAGCTCGTAGGTGCTGGCGAACTCCGCCGCCTCGGTGACCGCGGTACCGGTCATGCCCGCGAGCTTGTCGTACATGCGGAAGTAGTTCTGGAGCGTGATGGTGGCGAGCGTCTGGTTCTCCTCCTTGATCGCCACCCCCTCCTTCGCCTCGACCGCCTGGTGCAGGCCCTCGGACCAGCGCCGGCCCTCCAGGATGCGGCCGGTGAACTCGTCGACGATCTTCACCTCGCCGTGCTGGATGATGTAGTCCTTGTCCCGCTTGTACAGCTCCTTGGCCTTCAGGGCGGCCTGGAACTGGTGGACCAGGTTCTGCTGGACGGCGTCGTAGAGGTTGTCGAGGCCCAGCGCGGCCTCGACCTTGGCGACGCCCTCCTCGGTGGGTGCGACGACCCGCTTCTCCTCGTCCACGTCGTAGTCGACGTCGCGCTTGAGGCCCCGCACGATGGTGGCGAACTTGTAGTAGAGCTTCGCGGCGTCCGCGATGCGCCCCGAGATGATGAGCGGGGTGCGGGCCTCGTCCACGAGGATCGAGTCGACCTCGTCCACGATCACGAAGTTGTGGCCCCGCTGCACCTTGTCGGCCTTGCGGGTGGCCATGTTGTCCCGCAGGTAGTCGAAGCCGAACTCGTTGTTGGTGCCGTAGGTGATGTCGCAGGCGTACTGGGACCGCTTGTAGGCGGGGTCGTAGTCGCCCGGGATGATGAGGCCGATCTCGAGGCCCAGCCACCCGTGGATCTGGCCCATCCACTCGGCGTCGCGCCGGGCCAGGTAGTCGTTGACGGTGACCACGTGCACGCCCTTGCCGGACAGGCCGTTCAGGTACACCGGCAGCGTCGACACCAGGGTCTTGCCCTCGCCGGTCTTCATCTCGGCGACCCAGCCGTAGTGGAGCGCGGCGCCGCCCATCATCTGGACGTCGTAGTGGCGCTGGCCGATCGTGCGGCTCGCCGCCTCGCGCACCACCGCGTACGCGTCGACGATCAGGTCGTCCAGCTCCGCGCCGTTGTCGAGCATCGTCCGGAACTCGGCCGTCTTGGCCTGGAGCTCGGCGTCGGAGAGCTTCGTCAGCTCGTCCTCCCGCGCGTTGATCTCGGGAACCAGCGCCTGGAGGGCTTTGAGCTTGCGGCCCTCGCCGACGCGGAGAAGCTTGTCGAGTACACCCATGAGGTTCCGAGCATAGGTCCGTGACGGCCCGGTGCGAGCACCGGCCCCGGGCGGTGCCCGGCGGCCGGGCTCCGGGGCTCCTCAGGCGCCCGCGTCGGCGAGGCCGGCGCGCACCGCCACCGCCGCGGCCTCGGTGCGGCTCGACGCCCCGAGCTTGTCCAGGACGGCCCGGACGTGGTTCTTCACCGTGTTCTCCGCGATGCCCAGCTCGGTGGCGATGGCCCGGTTGGTGAGTCCCCGGGCGATGCCGGCCAGCACCTGGCGCTCCCGGCTCGTCAGCCCGGCGACCCGCGCCGGCGGCGGCCCGGCCGCCTCGGTGGCGGCGACGACGGCAGGGGCAGGTGCGGGGGCGGCGGGCTCGGCGGGGGCGGGCTCGCCCGCGGCGCGACCCCCGGCGAGGTCCCGGTAGCCGCCGAGCAGCTTGGCGGTCATCGCCGGGGAGAGCTGGCTCTCGCCGGCCGCGACCCCGCGCACCGCGTCGCCCACCGCCTCGATCGACACCTCCTTGAGCAGGTAGCCGGCGGCACCGGCGGTGACCGCGTCGAACAGGTCGCGGTCGTCGTCGCTCACGGTGAGCACGAGCACCCGGGCCCCGGGCACCTCACGCCGGATCGCCCCCAGCGCGGCGAGGCCCCCGGCGCCCGGCATGCGGAGGTCGAGCAGCACCACGTCGGGACGGAGGTCGCGGGCGGCGGCGACGGCCGCGTCCGTGTCGGCCGCCTCCCCCACCAGCTCGATGCCGTCCTCGTCCTCCAGGACGATCGCGAGGCCCCGCCGGAACAGGGCGTGGTCGTCGCAGACGAGGACGCGGATCGGCCCCTCGGGGGCGGAGCCGTCGGACGCTTCGGCGGGGGCCACGGCGGCGAGGGTAGTGCCCGACGCCGCCGTGGCCCCGCGCCGGTCGGACCGGCGCGACGAGGGGGTCAGTCGGCCTCGTCGATGAGGCCGATGTCGCCGTCGTCGCGCTTGTAGACGACGGCGGCCCGGCTGGTGTCCGCGTTGGTGAAGAAGAAGAAGCCGTGGCCGAGCAGCTCCATGCGACCGATCGCCTCCTCGGGCGACATGGGGAACATCGCGAACCGCTTGGACTTCACGATCCGGGGCCCCGCCACCTCCGGCGCGGCCTCGTCGGTCTCGGTGACCTCGTCGGGGACCGGGACGACGGCGCCGAGGCTCCCGTCGCCCTTGCGGCCCTTCGGGGCGCCCTGGTACCGGCGGTGCAGCTTGGTCTTCAGCTTGGCGAGCTGGCTCGACAGCTTCTCGTACGCCTTGTCGACCGCCTGGAACGCATCGGGGGCCTGCACCTTGCAGCGCACGTGGTGGCCGTGGCCCTCGATGGTGACCTCGCACACGTCCTTGTCGGCGATGCGGGGGTTCTTGTGCTCCCAGAAGTGGACCTCGGCGGTCTCCAGCCCCTCGACGTAGCGACTGAGACGACCGATCTTCTCCTCGGTCATGATCCGCAAGCGCTCGGGGACCTCGGTTTGACGGGCACTGACCGAAACCTGCACGGGGCTTGACCTCCAGAGGTGGGGTATGTGCGGCGCACAGTAGTCGGGCGATCGCGGCGTCGCGGCCCGCCCGCCGGGGCCCTTGCGTGGCCCCGGTCCCGGCTCGTGCGGGCTCGCCCGGCAGCCCGGGACGGGCCGGAGGGTGGACCGGGGTCGGCCGGAGGTGGGTCGCCACCGGCGGAGGTGAGCCAGAGGTGGGACGCCGTCAGCGGGGGTGGGCGGCGGCCACGGCGTACAGCTCGCCCGCGCCGGCGGCGCGGAGCGCGACCCCGGCGGCGGCGAGGGTGGCGCCGGTGGTGACGACGTCGTCCACCACGAGCACCCGGGCCCCGCCGAGGCGGCGCCGGGGCGCGAAGCCCGGGCCGGCCCGCCGCTCCCGGCGGCCCCGGCCGGTCTGCGGCGCGCCGGGCGCGTGCCAGAGCAGCGAGCGCACCGGCAGGCCGAGGTGGCGGGCGACGGCGCGGGCCAGCAGCTCGGCGTGGTCGAAGCCCCGCGCGCGGCGGCGCCGGTCGCTGGTGGGCGCCCAGGTCACCACGTCGACCGGCCCCGCCAGCCGGGCCATGCCGGCGCCCAGCCAGCCGACGGCGCCCCGCTGGTTGCGGTACTTGATGCGGGCGACCAGGTCGCGGGCCGGGCCGTCGAAGTCGAGCAGCGCCCGGCAGCTCTCGTAGCCGGCCGGCACCGGCACCCACGGGCAGGCCCGCAGCGCGGCGCGACAGCCCGGGCACGGCGAGGCGCCGGGGCGCCCGCACCCTCCGCAGCGGATCTCGAACAGCACCCCCACAGGATCGCCACCCCCACCGACAGGTCCGGCGGATCGGGCGATAGCGTGCGACGAGCCGACGAGAGGTGGTCCGATGCAGGTCGACGTGTGGTCCGATGTGGTGTGCCCGTGGTGCTTCGTGGGGCTCGCGAACCTCGACGCGGCGCTCGCCGACTTCGACCACGCGGACGACGTCGAGGTGGTGCTGCACAGCTACCAGCTCGACCCGAGCGCCCCGGCGCGGGACGACACGCCGCTGGAGGACCTGCTCGTGCGCAAGTACGGCGCGCCCCGCGAGCAGATCCGGGCGAACCAGCAGCGCCTGGTCGACCTCGGCGCCGAGCGGGGCATCGACTTCCGCTTCGAAGACGCCATCCGCGCCAACACCCACGACGCCCACCGGCTCCTGCACCACGCCGCCGGGCGCGGCCTGGCGATGGCCCTGAAGCAGCGCCTCGGGCGGGCCTACTTCACCGAGGGGAAGCTCATCAGCGACCACGCGGTGCTGCGGGCCGAGGCCGAGGCGGTGGGCCTCGACGGCGAGGAGGTGGCCGCGGTGCTCGCCGGCACCGCGCACGACGGTGAGGTCCGCGAGGACCAGGCCCGCGCCCGGGACCTCGGCGTCACCGGCGTGCCGTTCTTCGTGATCGACGGGCGCCTCGGCGTGCCCGGCGCGCAGCCGCCCGAGGTCCTGCTCCGCTCGCTGGAGCGCTGCTGGGCCTCGCGCACGCCCCCGATCGAGGTGGTCGACGCCTCGCCCGACGGCGCGGTCTGCGGCCCCGACGGCTGCGAGGTCCCGCCCTCACCCACCTGACCGCCGGGCTCAGGTCGTCCAGATGTCGTCGGCGTCATCGCCCTGGTCGGTGCCGTCGCCACCGCCCGGCCGCGTCGGCGAGGGCTCGGCGCGCGAACCGTCCACGCCGAGCGCGGGTGCAGGTCCGGCGGGGGTGGGACCGAGCCGCGACCGGTCGCGCCACGGCACGGCACCCGCCGCCGATCCCCCGGCCGAAGGGGCGAGCGTAGGCGATCGGTGGTGGCTCGGTCCGGGGCGGCGGCCGAGGCGCCGCAGGACCGGCGGGCTCAGGTGGGCAGGCTGGCGATCGCGGGGTCCTGGCCGGCGACGATGCGGGCGGTGCGGTCCGTTATCATCTCGTTCCACTCGGGGTGGGTGAGGATGTAGAAGCGGCGGGTCCGCACCGCGTCGACCACGAGGCGGGCCACGTCGTCGGGGTCGAGGCCGCCCGCGATCAGGCCGGCCACGTGCTCGCGGAGCCCGGCGGCGTCGCCGGCCTCGGCCTCCATCGCGGGGTCGCCGCCGGGCCGGTTGCGGCCGGCCTCGTGGATGCGGGTCCTGACCCAGCCGGGGCAGAGCACCGAGACGCCGACGCCGTCGGCACCGAAGAGCGCGAGGTCGCCGTAGAGCGTCTCCGACGCGGTGACCACCGCGTGCTTGGAGACGTTGTAGACGCCCATGAACGGCGGCGAGGTGAGCCCGGCCATCGACGCGGTGTTGACGATGTGGCCCTCGCCCTGCTCGATGAGCAGCGGGGTGAAGGCCCGGATGCCGTTGACCACGCCGTGCAGGTTGACCCCGAGGACCCAGTCCCAGTCGGCGGGCTCGTGCGCCCAGATGGGGCCGCCGGTGGAGACGCCGGCGTTGTTGCAGATCACGTGGGCGGCCCCGAAGCGCTCGACCGCGGCGTCGCGCAGCGCGTCGACCTCCGCGGCCACGCTCACGTCGCAGGGCCGGGCCGTCACCTCGGCCACCTCGCCCAGCGCGGCGGCCGCGCCGTCGAGGACGGCGGCGTCGACGTCCGCGAGCACGAGCTTCATGCCCTCGGCGGCGAACGCCCGCGCCATCGCCAGGCCGATGCCCGACGCCGCGCCGGTGACCACCGCGACCTTGCCGGAGAGTTGTTCCACGTCGATCCCCTTGTGCGACCTGCCGCCCGGTGCGGGCGGTGCGAGCCGTCGGCTCGATGCCGACCGCCGCACTGTAGCCACAGTTCTTGACCCGTGGGTCAAGAACTGTCCGCTCGGCCCCGCCGACTGGTCGGTGCGCCGGGGCGGAGCGGTAGCGTGCACCGGATGCCGCCGACCCCCCGAGCCGTCGCGACCGCCGCGCTGGGCGCCGCCGTCCTGGTCGCCGCACCCTCGCTCGGCGGGTGCAGCCGGGCCCACGAGCGCACCGCGCTGGTGGCGACCTCCCCGCGCTGGCTCGGCGTGGACCGCATCGAGGTCGAGGTCGAGTGCGCGGCGCGCGTCGAGGCGAGCGTGCGGCCCGGTGCGGGCCACGACGGGCTGCCGCTCGTGACCGTCTGGGGCGAGCCCCGGGCCGGGCGCTGCCGGGTGCCGGTCGCCCTCGACCTGCCGGCGGGCACCGAGCGCATCGACGACGCGGCGTCCGGCATGGTCGTGGACCTCCCGCCCCGGCCCGAGCCCGGCGCCCGCACCGACCGCGCCCGCCGCCCCGCCGAGCGGGTCGGCCGGTGAGCCCCGACCACCCGGGCCGCCGCCTCGACCGCTTCGTCGCCGTACCCGGCCGGCGGGAGGTGCTGCGCCGCCTGCCCCAGCTCCTGGCCGGCCTGGTGGGCTGCGGCGTGGCGTTCTCGTTCATCATCGCCGCCGACCTGGGCCTCGACCCCTGGAACGTGCTGCACCAGGGCCTCGCCGACCGCACCGGCAGCTCCATCGGCGTGGTCACCGTGCTGCTCAGCTTCGTCGTGCTCCTGGGCTGGATCCCGCTGCGGGAGCGGGTGGGCATCGGCACGATCGCCAACGCGCTCATCATCGGCACGACCATCGCCGCGACGCTGCGCATCCTGCCCGAGCCCGCGGGCCTCGCCGCCCGGTGGGGCTTCCTCGCCGTCGGCCTCGCCCTCGCCGGCCCGGTGATCGGCGCCTACATCGGGGCCCGGCTCGGGCCGGGGCCCCGCGACGGGATCATGACCGGCCTCGCCCGGCGGGGCCCGTCCATCCGCCTCGTGCGGACCGGCATCGAGCTGGCCGCGCTGGCCGCCGGCTGGGCGCTCGGCGGCAGCGTCGGCATCGGCACGGTCCTCTTCGCGCTCACCGTCGGCCCGAACACCCAGCTCTGGCTGGAGCGCCTGGACCTCGGGTTCCCGCCCGGCTTCGACCCCGACCACGACCCGGTGGTCGAGCCCGACGCCACCACCTCCGGCACCTGAGCCCCCGGCCGACCCCGAGCCCGCCCGGACCCGCGCCGGACCGAGCCCGGCCGACCGCCGATCAGACGTTGAGGAACGCCAGCACCCGGAACGGGAGGCCGACGGTCGCCACGCCGATCCAGGTTGCCCGGCCGAGGCGGCAGCCGCCGCGGTGGCCCCGGCGGCCGAGCACGACCGCCGCCACCAGCGCGGCCACCACGACGACGCCGCCCACCACCGCGGCGGCGATCGCCGCCCGCGGCCCCGGGGTCATCGTGGCGGCCAGCACCAGCACGGCCGCCACGATCGCGGCTCCGACGACCGACGCCGGGCTCCACGGCCCGTCGTGGGTCCGCCACGGGGGCGGGCCCACGACGCCGCAGGGGCAGGGCGGTGCCGGCTCGGTCACCGGGATCAGTACCGGTAGTGGTCCGGCTTGTACGGGCCCTCGACGGGCACGCCGATGTAGTCGGCCTGCTCCGGGGTGAGCTTGGTGAGCTTCACGCCGAGGGCGTCGAGGTGGAGGCGGGCCACCTTCTCGTCCAGGTGCTTCGGCAGCACGTAGACGCCGACCGGGTACTCGTTCGTCTTCGTGAACAGCTCGATCTGGGCGATCGTCTGGTTCGTGAAGCTGTTGGACATGACGAAGCTGGGGTGGCCGGTGGCGCAGCCCAGGTTCATGAGGCGGCCCTCGGCGAGCACGATGATCGAGTGGCCGTCGGGGAAGGTCCACTCGTGGACCTGCGGCTTGATCTCGACCCGGCGGACGTCGCTCATGCGGGCGAGGCCGGCCATGTCGATCTCGTTGTCGAAGTGGCCGATGTTGGCGACGATGGCCTGGTGCTTCATCCGGGCCATGTGCTCGGCGGAGATGATGCCCTTGTTGCCGGTGGTGGTGACGTAGATGTCGGCCCGGCCGAGGGCGTCCTCCAGGGTGGTCACCTCGAAGCCCTCCATCGCGGCCTGGAGCGCGCAGATGGGGTCGACCTCGGCCACGAGCACCCGGGCGCCCTGGCCCCGCAGCGACTGGGCGCAGCCCTTGCCGACGTCGCCGTAGCCGGCCACGAACGCCACCTTGCCGCCGATCATCACGTCGGTGGCCCGGTTGAGGCCGTCGATGAGGCTGTGGCGGCAGCCGTAGAGGTTGTCGAACTTGGACTTGGTGACCGAGTCGTTGACGTTGATGGCGGGGAACTGGAGCTCGCCCCGCTCGAACATCTGGTAGAGGCGGTGTACGCCGGTGGTGGTCTCCTCGGTGACGCCCAGGATGCCGGCGGCCACCTTCGTCCAGCGGTCGGGCTCGGCGGCGACGCTCCTGGTCAGCAGGTCGATGATGACCTGCCACTCCTCCGGGTCGTCCTCGCCGGCGGGCGGCACCGCGCCGGCCAGCTCGTACTCGCGGCCCTTGTGGACGAGCATCGTGGCGTCGCCTCCGTCGTCGAGGATCATGTTGGGGCCGGAGCCGTCGGGCCAGCGCAGCGCCTGGTCGGTGCACCACCAGTACTCCTCCAGCGTCTCGCCCTTCCAGGCGAAGACCGGTACGCCCCGGGGGGCGTCGGTGGTGCCGTCGGGGCCGACGACGACCGCGGCGGCGGCGTGGTCCTGGGTGGAGAAGATGTTGCAGCTCACCCAGCGCACGTCCGCGCCGAGGGCCACCAGGGTCTCGATGAGCACCGCGGTCTGGATGGTCATGTGCAGCGAGCCCATGATCCTGGCGCCGGCGAGCGGCTGGGCGTCGGCGTACTCGGCACGGGTGGCCATGAGGCCGGGCATCTCGTGCTCGGCGAGCTGGATCTCCTTGCGGCCGAAGCCGGCGAGGGAGAGGTCGGCGATCTTGTAGTCGCCCTCGTTGAGGGTGGGCATGGGGACCTCGTTCGGTCGGGGCGCGCCCGCACGGGCGCGCCGATGGCATCGAGCGACGAACCGGAGCCTCCTGGCTCACCCGTGACGGTCCGTGGGGCCGGTCGGCCCGGGTGCGAGGTTAGACGGCCGGGTGCGCCGCCACCCCGCTCCGGGGAAACTGGAACGTGTTCTAGTCTCTGGCCATGCGCACGCCCACCCGCCTGTCCGAGCGAACCGTCGTCCTCACCGGCGCCGCCTCCGGCATCGGCCGCGCCACCGCCGCCCGCCTCGCCGCCGAAGGCGCCGCCGTCCTCGCGTGCGACGTGGTCGCGGACGCGCTGGACGACGCCGTGGAGGCGGCCCTCGCCGCCGCGGCGGGCACCGGCGCCGGGGGCAGCGCGGTCGCCCACCCGCTCGACGTGAGCGACCCGGAGGCCGCGGCCGGTGCCGTCGCCGAGGCGGTGGGCCGGTGGGGGCGCCTCGACGGGCTGGTGAACGCGGCCGGCATCCTCCGCACCGCCCGCGCCCACGAGAGCGACCTCGACACCTGGAACCGCATCCTCGCCGTCAACGCCACCGGCACCTTCCTGCTCTGCCGGGCCGCGCTCCCCCACCTCGTCACCACCCGGGGCGCCATCGTCAACTTCGCCAGCACCTCCGCCCACTTCGGCCACCCGTGGATGGCGGCCTACGCGGCGTCCAAGGGCGCCATCGCCTCGCTCAGCCAGACGCTCGCGGTCGAGTACGCGCTCGACGGGGTGCGGGTGAACTGCGTGGCGCCCGGCTCGGTGCACTCGGGCATCACCGGCAGCGTCGAGTTCCCCGCCGACCTCAGCAAGGCGGAGAGCCGGCTCGTGCGGCGCATCATGTCGCCCACCGGCTTCGGCCAGCCCGACGACGTCGCCGGCGTGATCGCCATGCTGCTGTCCGACGACGGCCGCCACATCACCGGCGAGACCATCCGCATCGACGGAGGCACCCACGCATGAGGTTCTCGATCGCCACCGCCTACCTGCCCCCCGAGGAGCTGGCGCCCATCGCCCGCGCCGCGGACGAGCTGGGCTACCACACGCTGTTCCTCTCCGACCACGTGGTCAACCTGGAGACCCTGGCGACGCCCTACCCCTACACCGACGACGGCGAGCGCCGGTGGGCGCCCATGACCCCGTGGCTCGACCCGTGGATCACCGCCGGCGCCCTGGGCGCGATCACCGAGCGCCTGCGCTTCAGCACGAACGTCTACGTGCTCCCGCTCCGCGACCCGTTCACGGTCGCCAAGGCGCTCGCCACCGCCTCGGTCCTCACCGGGGGGCGCATCGCGCTCGGCGCCGGCATGGGCTGGTGCCGGGAGGAGTTCGACCTGCTCGGGCAGCCCTTCGAGCGCCGCGGCGCCCGGGCGGACGAGATGCTGGCGCTCATCGGCCGGCTGCTCACCGGCGACTGGACCGACCTCGACGGCGACTTCCACCAGGTGCCCCGGCTCGAGATGAACCCGCCCGCCGCGGCCCCGGTCCCCGTCTACATCGGCGGCCTGTCGCCCGTCGCCCTCCGCCGGGCCGCCCGCCACGACGGCTGGATCTCCGACCTCATCAGCACCGAGGCCGCCCGCGCCTACCGGCTGACCCTCGACGAGGAGCGGGAGCGCCTCGGGCGAGCCGACGAGGACTTCTCCCTGTTCGCGTCGTTGAACGACGCGGTGACCGTCGAGCAGTTCCGGGCCGCGGAGGACGTGGGGGTCACCGACCTCATCACCATGCCGTGGGCGTACTACGGCGGCTTCCGCCAGCCGATCGGGGCGAAGGTCGAGGGCATGCACCGCTTCGCCGAGGAGGTCATCGCCCCGATGGCGGGCTGAGGCCCCGCCGACCCCGGGCGTCGACGTCGCGGTCCCGGGCCTACGATCACCGGATGGATCGACGACTCACCTCCGCCTCGCACCGCCGGATCGCCCTGGTCGCGGCGCTGCTCCTGGTCGCCCCGCTCGCCGCCTGCTCCGCCGACGGCGGCGACGACGCCGGCACCACCACGACCGCCGCGGTGACCACGACCACCGGCGACGACGCCGGGACCACCACGACCGGGGCCGACACGACCGACACCAGCGAGGGCACCGACGGGCCCGACGACGTCGTCCTCGACGACCTGCTGCCCACCGAGGACGACCTCGACGGCTGGACCGAGACCGAGCGGGGCCCGGTGCCCGAGAAGGAGGAGGACGACGAGGACGATCCCTCGACCGTGGCCTTCGCGAAGCAGTGCCCCGACCTCCACGAGTACCTGGACTCGTTCGACCCCGACGCGAACGACGACCTGGAGCGGGTGCAGGCGATCTTCGAGCAGGACGGCGTCCAGGCCACGTTCAAGGTCGGCGAGATCAGCCCGCACTTCACCCCGGACAACGTGGAGCAGATCGTGGACCTCCAGAACGACTGCTCGTTCGCCTTCGAGGCCAACGGCTTCGACTACGAGGTGTCGTTCCTCGGCAAGCTCGATGACACCGTGGGCGACCTCGCCTACAGCACCGTCGTCCAGTTCGAGGCGACGACCCGCACCGGCGACGTCGTCGCCTGGAACCAGTACGAGTACCTGCTCGCGGTCGGTGACTACACCTACGGCGTGGTGCTCGAAGACGGCGTGACCGACGACAACGAGGTCCTCGAGGCCGACACGACGCTGCTGGACGAGTGGGTCCCCCTGATGGAGCGGACCCTCGGCTACGCGGCGGACTGACCCCTCACCCCCGAACTTGGCACGGATGTGCCGCACATCTGCAACGTTGCCGTGCCAAGTTCGAACGACCACCCCGAACTTGGCACGGAACTGCCGCACCCGTGCAACGTTGCCGTGCCAAGTTCGGCGGGGTGCTACTTGATCGCGGTGGGGGCGACCGGGCCGCCGGTGGCGCCGGTGAGCGGGATCGGGGTCGCGGTGAGCAGGAACTCGTGACGACCGTCGGCCGCGCAGTCCGCGGCCAGGTCATCGAGGGCCCAGAGCTGGCCTTGGGCGAGGCCCAGGTCGCGCAGGTGGATCATGTGCACCGGTAGGAGCTGCTCCGGGTCCTCGGGCGGGAAGCACTCCAGCACGAAGGTGTCGGTGGCCACCGCGGCCACGTCGTGGTCGTGGAACCACTCGATCGAGCGGACCGACAGGCCCGGGCACGTCGTGCGGTAGCGGTCCTTCTCGCCGATGCGGAGGAAGTGCAGGTGGCCGGTGCGCACGAGCACGATGTCGCCCGGCTCGACCACGATCCCGGCCGCGTCGGCCGCCGCGTCCAGCTCCTCGCCGGTGATGGGGTGGTTGTCCTCGAAGTGGTCGACGCCGTGCAGGCGGGCGATGTCGAGGAGCACGCCCCGGCTCGCCACCGGCCCGAACGCCTCGATGCCGAGCCGGGCGGCGCCGGCGTCGGTCACCACCTCGGCGGGCGTGGCGTTGTAGAGCAGCCCGCCGTAGCCGGCGTGGCTGAGCGCGTCCCAGTGGGTGCACGCCTGCACGCCGAGCGCGACCCGGTCGTCGCTCGTGGTGAAGCCGGCCGGGTCGCCGGTGAACGCGACGTTGACCATCGTCATCTCGTGGACCGGGTTGTCCCGGCCCGGGATGGCACCGGTCTGGGGGCCGTCCGCGTCGAAGGGCAGCGCGAGCGAGAAGACCCGCCCGCTGCGCACCGCGGCGGCGCCGCGCCGGACGGCCTCGGCGTCGATCAGGTTGAGCGTGCCCCGCTGGTCGTCGGGCCCCCAGCGACCCCGGTTGGAGACCCGCTCGGCGAGCGCCGCCAGCTCCGGCGTGAGACCCCCCACGGCGCTCAGCTCGGCGAGGCGGCGATGGTGGGGGTGGGGCCGGGGTCGATGCCGGCCCGCTCGGCCAGGTCCAGCGCCACGAGGTCGCCCACGAAGCCGAGGTCGAGGATCTGGGCCAGCGCCCCCTCGCCCCGGGCCTCGACGGTGTGCACGTCGGCCACGACCTCGGTGGTCCACTCCTCGACCCGCTCGAACTGCTCGGCCAGCTCCGGGGCCTCGTGGTCGTGGCGGAGCAGCACGAGGGAGAGCACCTGGCGGGTGATGTCGCCGTGCTGGGCCCAGCCGGCGATCTCGCCGTGGACCACGTCGGGCAGCACGCCGGTGAAGGCCGGGCACTTGGCGCTCTGGTTGAGCTGGACCTTCCACCGCTCGGCGGCCACCGCGCCGGGCGCGCCGCCGCCGTAGACGAGCGGGATGGTGCCGGCGAGCTTGCGGGCCAGCTCGGCCGACGGGCTGTCGGGGCCGGTCAGCTCGCTGCGGCGGGTGACGAGCTGGTCGATGGCGGCGCCGATCCAATCGGCCGCGCCGGGGAACAGCCCCATCGCCTCGAAGGCCCGCAGGACCGGCACCGACAGGGCGCCGATGCGGGTGCGGGTGGGCGTGGGCTGCTCGGCCACCGGCAGGAACACGGTGGGCGCGGCCTGCCGGTCGGCGAGGGCGCCGAGGGCACCGCCGCTCGTGATCGCGAACAGGCGGCCCCCGGCCTCGACGCTGGTCGTGGCCGAGGCGACCGTCTCGGGTGACTGGCCCGAGGCGGAGATGGCGACCACGAGCGTGGACGGGTCCACGAACGACGGGGGCTCGAAGCCGTGGTGGACCACGATCGGCACCGGCATGAAGGGGCCGGCTACCGCGGCCAGCAGCTCGCAGGCCCAGCCGGCGGCACCGGTGCCGAGCAGCAGGACGTTGGCGATCGACTCGCTCTCGGGCAGGTCGCCGGTGACCGACAGGCCCCGCGACGCGGCGGCGAGCTGGTCGGGCAGCGCGAGCACCAGCTCGCGCATGCCCAGCGAGTCGGTCACGCCGGTCCGCCGAGGGTCCAGGTGCCGCCGTCGGCCAGGGCGAGGAGGCGCTCGTGCTCGGCGTCGTCCACCGAGGTCGCCTCCTCCACGAGCATCACCGGGATGCCGTCACGCACCTCGTAGCGGCGCTTGAGGCGCGGGTTGTAGAGGGCCTGCTCGTCGGGCAGGTAGAGGAGGGTGCCCTTGTCCTCGGGGCAGGCGAGGATGTCGAGGAGCTTCTGGTCGAGGGCCATGACGGGTCTCATCCCTTGGTGGTTATCAGGTGGAGCAGCTCGGAGGTGTGGGTGTCGCACTCGTCGCGATCCCGGGCTTCGAGGTTGAGCCGCAGGAGCGGTTCGGTGTTGGACGGGCGCAGGTTGAACCACCAGGAGCCGAGGTCCACGGTGAGGCCGTCGAGGCGGTCCTGGGCGGCGGTGGGGTGCGAGGCCGCGAACTCCGCCGCGATGGCGTCGATGACGGCGTTGGGGTCATCGACCTGGGTGTTGATCTCGCCGGAGTCGGCGTAGCGGTCGTAGGGCGCCCGGACGACCGACATGGGCTCGTCGCCGGCGCAGAGCCGCTCCAGCACCATCATCGCGGCGATGAGGCCCGAGTCGGCCCGGTAGTTGTCCCGGAAGTAGTAGTGGGCGGAGTGCTCGCCGCCGAAGACCGCGCCGGTAGCGGCCATCTCGGCCTTGATGAACGAGTGGCCGACCTTGGTGCGGATGGGCGTGCCGCCGTGCTCGCGAACGACCTCGGGCACCACCTTGGAGCAGATGAGGTTGTGCAGCACCGTGCCGCCCGGCTCCTTGCGGAGCACCCCGGCGGCGACCATCGCGGTGGTGACCGAGCCGGACAGGCCGTTGCCGGCCTCGTCCACCACGAACACCCGGTCCGCGTCGCCGTCGAACGCGAAGCCGATGTCGGCGCCCACCTCGCGCACCCGGACCCGCAGGTCGCGCTGGTTCTCGGGCTGGATCGGGTCCGCCGGGTGGTTGGGGAAGGTGCCGTCCAGCTCCGGGTAGAGGATCTCCAGGTCGAACGGCAGGGCGTCGAAGACGGCGGGGACCACGAGGCCGCCCATGCCGTTGGCGGTGTCGGCCACGACCTTGAGCGGCCGGAAGCGGGACACGTCCACGAAGGAGCGGACGTGGTCCGCGAAGGCGCCCAGCAGGTCGACGCGGCTCGCGCCGCCGGGCGTGGCGACCGCGGGCAGGCCCCGCTCGGCCAGCTCCCGGACCACGGCGAGGCCGGTGTCGGTCCCCACCGGGCGGGCGCCGGCGAGGCAGAACTTGATGCCGTTGTACTGCGCCGGGTTGTGCGACGCCGTGAACATGGCGCCCGGGGCGTCGCGGGAGCCGGAGGCGAAGTAGACGAGGTCGGTGGAGGCGAGGCCGAGGTCGACCACGTCGACGCCCTGGGCGCGCACCCCGTCGCTGAACGCCTCGGCCAGCTCCTCGCCCGAGGGGCGCATGTCACGGCCCACCAGGATCTCGGGCACCGGACCGCCCTCGTCCAGCGCGAAGCGGGCGAAGGCGGCACCGACGGCACGAGCGGCCTCGGCATCGATCTCCCGGGGGTAGATGCCCCGGATGTCGTAGGCCTTGAAGATCGCGTTGAGGTCTGCCATGGCGGCCCCGACCCTACTCGGCGGCCATCCGGAGGTCGTCCAGCCGGGCCGGGTCGATCCGGTACGCCCCGGCGGCCGCGGCCCGGCGGATGCGCAGCAGGTCCCCGAGGAGCCGGACGGCGTCGCGCACCACCCGCACGGTGCTCTCGGTGGAGTTCTCGACCGCCACCGGCACCTCGGCGAGCGACAGGCCGTTGCGCTCGGCGACCACGTACAGCTCGACGTCGAACGCGAAGCCGTCGATGCGGCACCGGTCGAACGCGAGGCGCCCGACGTCGGAGCGGAACGCCTTGATGCCGCACTGGGTGTCGGCGTGGCCGCCCCGGAGCACGAGGCGGGTGGCGGCGTTGATGGCCCGGCCCCCCAGGGAGCGCAGCGGGGATGCGGCGGCCACCGTCTCGGTGTCGGGGTGGCGGCGGCTGCCGACCACGAGGTCCCAGCCGTCCTCGACCTCGGCGAGGAGGCGGAGGAGCTGGTGGGGCTCGTAGGCGAGGTCGGCGTCGGTGAAGGCGATGGTGCGGCCCCGGGCGGCGGCGACCCCCGCGCGGACCGCGGCGCCCTTGCCCCGGTTCTCGGGGAGGCGGATCACCTGGTCGGCCTCGGCGTTGCGGGCGCGCAGCGCCGTGTCGTCGGTGGAGCCGTCGTCGACGACCACGACCTCCAGGTCGCCGGCGCCGAGCACCGGCTCCAGGGCGGCGCGCACCGCGGCCACGCTGGCGCCGATGCGGGGCTCCCGGTACGCGGGGAGGATCACCGAGAGCCGCAGGTCGCCGGGCGGCGCGGGCCGGGGCGTGCGGGTGACGAGGCGGCGGCGCAGCTCGTCGTCGCGGCTCACGGCGGGGCCCCGCCCGGCGCCACCGGACCGTCCTCGTCGTCGGGGTCGCCCGGGACCGGGCCGCCCTCCTCCGCGGGCGTGACGGCGGGGTCCACCGTCGATCCCGTCCACCAGAGGTCCGCCTCCGCGGGCGTCGCGGTCGGGTCACCCGCGGCGGCGTCCGGCTCGGTCGACGCCGGCGCCGGTGGCGGGACGGCCCACGGCGACTCGCTCGGCGGGGGTGGCGGGGGCCAGGCCGGCTCGACGCCGGGGCGGGGCGGGGCGCCCGGGGCGATGGTGAGCGCCCGGTCGATGGCGTCGGAGAGGGCGCCGGCACGCAGCTCGGACACGTCGATCGGCCGCTGGCGGGCCAGCCACCAGAGCCCGACGAGGCCGGCGAGGGTGAGGAGCTGGGCGATCACGTCGGGCGGGGTGCGGCCGTAGCGCAGCGACACGTGGGTGTCGGTCGGCACGACGACCATCAGGTTGGGGGCCACCCGGTAGATCCGGCCGGCACCGGAGGCCGTCCAGTTCGGGAAGTAGGAGGTCTTCACGAGCACCGGCACGCCGGGCCGGGACACGTCGAAGGAGATCTCGTCCTCGGTGAGGCGGATGTTGCTGACCGTGTTCTCGGGCAGGCGGGTGCGGGGCGCCTCCGGCAGCTCGTCCAGGAAGCGGTACTGGCCCACCTGGTCGAGGAGCCAGTCGGTGAGCCGGCGCAGGTCGGTGGGCACGGGGTCGGCCTGCACCCGCTCCCAGCCGTCGGGGCCGTCGAGCGCGTAGAGCACGTCGAGGTCGCCCTGCTGGAACCAGGAGCTCGCGATCGGCAGCCAGTCGTCCTGGCTCTCCCCCAGGCCCTCGACCACGACCGGCTCGTAGTCGAGCGCGGACACCTCCGGCGCGTCGGCGACCTCGTAGATGTGCCAGGCCGGGCTCTGGGCGATCGGGGTCAGGTCGGGGTGGCGGTCCGCGGCCGCGATGGCCTGCTCGGTGATGGCGGCGTAGTAGCGGACCCCGAGGAGCTGGAGGTGGCGGACGCCCCGGTCCAGGTCGAAGTCGGGCCAGTTGACGAACCGCTGGGGCCGGGAGCCCTCGGTGGACAGCTCGGACTGCACCATGAAGTGGAACGGCACCGACGGGGTCGACTCGAAGTAGAGGCCTTCCTGCGACGCGATGCAGCCGTCGGTCCAGTACGGCAGCAGCATCGGCGCCATCGTCGTGCCGTAGCTGTTGATGCGGTCCTTGCTGAACTCCCAGAGCAGACGGCCGCAGCCGTGGTCGGGGTCCTTGCCGATGCGGTCCATCGTGGCGATGAAGTCGCGGTACTCGGGCCAGCCGCCGGTGCAGGTCTCGACGCCCTCCGAGTCGGTCGAGCAGGTCGGGGCCTTGCTGTCCTCGTCCTCCAGGCCGGTGTAGTTCCAGCGGGCCCACCCGGCGACGGAGCTGCGCTCGGGCTTGGCCTCGTACAGCGTGAAGCCGAACAGCTTGAAGCGGCTCCAGTGCTCGGTCACCGTCGTGACCTGGCCGTCCACCACCCGCTCCACCGGCTCGTCGGCGCGCTCGAAGCCGAACCGGGTGCTCCGGGACTCGAAGAGGCCGTCGACGGGGATGATGACCGCCACGAGCGCGCCGAGGCTGAAGGCGGCCGCGGCCGCGACGGTGATCGGCCGGAACGGTCGTCGCACCCGGCCGCTGGCGACGACGCCGGCCACCCGGATCAGCTCGCCGACGCCGATCGCGGCCAGGAGCGCGACCACGAGGTACATGAAGGGCAGCAGGCGGGCGTTCCACAGCCGGTACTGGGGCAGGAGGACGAACGCCACGTCGACGCCGAGCCAGGCCAGCGACAGCACCATCCCCACCCGGTAGCGGCGGATCAGCGACACGACCACGCCCACGAGCGCCGCGACCATGATCCAGCGCAGGCCCGACGGCGGCCAGAGGTAGTACCAGACCGACGACTGGTCCCCCGCCATCGTCTGGGCGTCCTTGGACAGCTCGGCGCCGACCTCGGGCAGCCGCTCCCAGCCCATGTCGTTGACGTAGTGGCGCCGCCACCAGAACGGCAGCACCCAGAAGGCGGTGAGCAGGCCGGCCACCGGCGTCATGGTGGACAGCCAGCGCAGCCGGGCCCGGTCGGGGTGGAGCAGGAAGAGCGCGGCGGTGCAGGCCAGCACGAAGAACGCGGGGATCAGGTGGCAGAGCCCGGCGAGCGCGAACAGCACCGCGGACAGGGCCCGGTACCGGCCGGTGCGCAGGCCCCGGCTGGCGACGCCCAGGTAGAGCACCGCGATGGTGAGGCTGATGGAGAAGGCGAACTCGCCCGCCATCGTGGAGGAGATGTTGCCGCCGATGATGTTGCCGTGGCCCAGGTAGAGCGGCTCGCGGTTGTAGAGGAAGAGCAGGCTGGCCACCGCGGCGAGGGGCGGGATGGGGAACGGCAGGTCGGCGAGCTTCGCCATCGCCCAGGACGCGACCGGCAGGCAGACGAGCCCCAGCACGGTGACGACCTTGAACGACACGTTGTACGCGACCGGCAGGACGAGCACCGCGAGCACGAGCGCCCCCACCGTGATCGGCCGGCGGAAGCGGAACAGCCGGGGGTGCAGCCAGGCCGCCACGGCGCCGGCGAGCGCGAGCAGGGCGACCGGCACCGCGAGCAGCGGGGTCAGCCCCACGCTCAGCGCCACGATCAGGAGCGACGGGATCACCATGTAGAACTGGTACGCGGGGAAGCCGTTGAACCAGTCGTGGGTCCAGCCCGTGAGCCGGAGGTTCGGGAGCACGTGGTGGCGGAGGTAGTTGGGCCCCCAGACGTGGGCGCCCATGTCGCCGCCGGTGGGCGTGGTGTCGCGCAGCACGAGCCACGGGTCGACGGTGGCTGCGACCACCCAGGTGGCGATGCCGACCGCGAGCAGCGAGAAGAGCACCTCGGCCACCACGCCGGGGTCCTCGTCCACCCGCTCCCGGAGCCGCTCGACCAGCCGCCGCCACCGCTGCGCCGGCGGCACCCACGCCGCGTCGCGGCCGGTGCGGGGGGCGGCCTCGTCGCCCCCGTCGCCATCGTCGCCGTCGGGCCGCGCCGCGCCGTCGCCGAGGTCCGCGGCGCGCCCGGCGAGGGACAGGTCGGCGAGCTCGTCGGCGGCCGGGGCATCCGAGGGCCGGCCCGTCGGCTCGCTCCCTTCCCTGCTCGTCACGTTGCGGTCGTCCCCTCGTCTCGACGGCCCGGCGCCGCCGTGGTGAACCGGGTGAAGTGGGCATGGTAGTGCCCCCTCCGACGGCGCCGACCGCACGCCGGGGCACCGCCCGGGACCCCGCCGGCGGCCCTCAGCGGAACCACACCAGGTTCACGACCGTGAGGCCGTTGAACGCCATGTGGGCGAGGATCGCGGGGCCCAACCGGTCGGTCCGCACCGCGAGCAGGGCGAAGACCGCGCCGGCCACGGTGAGGGCCGGGAACTGGAGCGGCTGGAAGTGGGTGGCACCGAAGACCACCGAGGAGGCGATCACCGCGATCGTGGTGCCGTAGCGCTTCTCGAAGGCCCGCAGCACGAGCCCCCGGAAGAACAGCTCCTCGGCGATCGGGGCGCCGATCACCACGATGAGCACGAGGAGCACGACGCCGACGGTCGAGCCGTCGGCCCGATCCGCGAGCTTGGTGGCGCTCTCGCCCAGGTCGTCCATCGACTTGCCGGCGAGCACCACGAACGGCCACGACACCAGCGGCACGAGCGGGAACTGCGTGAGGAGGCCGACGGGGATCGCGGCGAGGTCCCGCAGGCGCACCGCGAGGTGGAAGTCGCGCACCGCGCCCCGCCCCTTCAGGTGCGAGACGAGCACCGGGATGCCGACGAAGCCCAGCCACAGCGGCGGGTACGACAGGGCGACCATCGTCATCGGCAGGTCGTCGGGCTTGGTGTCGGCGTGGCCGGCGAGCGCGAGGATCAGCGCGCCGATCGTCGCCGCGGCCGAGTACGCCACGAGCCAGCCGACGGCGGCGTCGCCGAGGCCCCAGGTGGGTTCGCGTTCGTCGTCGGGGGCAGCGCGGCTCATGCGGCGGCGAGCCTACCGAGGGTCGTGGGCCGCGCCCGAGCCCACGGCGGCGCCGGGCGAGGAGGGCGCGGGCCGGCTCAGGAGGTCGAGCGTCGGCTCAGGAGGCGAGCGCGGGCTCGGCCAGGCGCTCGTAGCGCCGGTCGACCAGCTGCCAGCCCCGGGGCGGCCCCGTGCGCTCCGCGTGGCGGTCGCAGAGGTCGTGGGTCATCGGGTGTCCCTCGGGCGAGAGGACCTCGAGCCACACCGTGGCCGCCCGGTAGTCGTAGGAGAGGGTGGAGGTGGCCGCCTCGCCACAACCGGGACGAGCACACGATCGACGCATGGGCCTGACAGTACCCCCGACCTGCGGCGATGGCGGGGATGGTGGCCGGGCGCCCCCGGCTGCGGCGATGTCACACCCGCCCCCTAGCATGGGCCCCATGTCTCCCGACGGCACCCCGCCGCCCCCTCCGCCTCCGCCGCCGCCCCCACCGCCACGTGGGAACCGCACCCCCGGCGCCGGTCCCGGACCGCAGCGCCCCGGTGGCGGCGCGGCGCCCTCCTCGCCCCTGTCGGGCTCCCGCACGGTGCTGTGGGTCGTCGCGATCCTGGTGGTGCTCGGCATCTTCTGGTACGTCCAGCGCCCGGCGGACGACGGCACCTCGCTCACCTACTCCGAGTTCCGCACCAAGGTCACCCAGGAGCAGGTGGCCGAGATCACCTACGACAACAACAGCGGCAGGATCACCGGCAAGCTCGACAACGGCGACAAGTTCCACACCACGGGCCTGCTCCGCTTCCCCGACGAGGACCTCGCCCTCCTCGAGGAGCACAAGGTGGACATGTCGGCCAAGACGCCCAGCCCGAGCTGGATCGAGTCGTGGCTACCCGTGCTCATCTTCCCCGTGCTGCTGCTCGGGCTCCTCTACTTCTGGCAGCGCCGGGCGCAGGGGCAGATGGGCAACATCATGTCCATCGGCCGGTCGAAGGCGAAGACCTACTCCACCGAGCGGCCCGGCACGACCTTCGCCGACGTCGCCGGCTACGAGGGCGTCAAGACCGAGATCCGCGAGGTGGTCGACTTCCTCAAGTACCCGGAGAAGTTCTCCCAGATCGGCGCCCGCATCCCCAAGGGCGTCCTGCTCGTCGGTCCCCCCGGCACCGGCAAGACCCTCATCGCCCGGGCGGTCGCCGGCGAGGCGGGCGTGCCGTTCCTGTCGGTCAGCGGCTCCGACTTCATGGAGATGTTCGTGGGCGTCGGCGCCAGCCGGGTCCGCGACCTGTTCCAGTCGGCCCGCAAGATGGGCCGGGCCATCATCTTCATCGACGAGATCGACTCGATCGGCCGCAAGCGCGGCGCCGGCCTCGGCGGCGGCCACGACGAGCGCGAGCAGACCCTGAACCAGATGCTCAACGAGATGGACGGCTTCGAGGCCACCGAGGGCATCGTGATGATCGCGGCCACCAACCGGCCCGACGTGCTCGACCCGGCCCTCCTGCGCCCGGGCCGCTTCGACCGCCAGGTCGTCGTGCCCCTGCCCGAGGCCGAGGAGCGCCTCGCCATCCTGCGGGTGCACGCCAAGAGCAAGCGCATCAGCCCGGCGGTCGACCTGGCCGTGGTGGCCCGGGGCACGCCCGGCATGAGCGGCGCGGAGCTGGCCAACCTGGTCAACGAGGCCGCCCTGCACGCGGTGCGCCGCGGCGGCGAGCAGATCACCAAGGACGACTTCGAGTACGCCCGGGACCGGGTGCTCATGGGCCAGCGGCGCGAGTCGATGGCCCTGTCGGACAAGGAGAAGGAGCTGACCGCCTACCACGAGGCCGGCCACGCGGTGGCCGCTACCGTGCTCGGCGAGACCGACCCGGTCCACAAGGTCACCATCCTGCCGATGGGCATGGCGCTGGGCGTGACCCAGCAGCTCCCCCAGGAGGACAAGCACTCCTACAGCCAGACCTACCTGGAGCAGTCGATCATCGTCGCGATGGGCGGCCGCATCGCGGAGCGCCTCATCTTCGGCGTGGTCTCCACCGGCGCGAACAACGACCTGGTCGTCTCCACCGAGCGGGCCCGCAAGATGGTCCGAGAGTGGGGCATGTCGGACCGCATCGGCCCGATGGCCTGGGGCTCGCAGGGCCAGGTCTTCCTCGGCGAGGACCTCATGGGCAACGCCCGTGACTACTCCGACGAGACGGCCCGGGTCATCGACGAGGAGGTGGAGAAGATCCTCCGCCACTGCGAGCAGCGCTGCCTCGACCTGCTGACCGAGCACCGCCGGGGCCTCGACCTCGTCGCCCGCGGCCTGCTGGAGCACGAGACGCTCGACGGCAACGAGGTCCGCCGCCTGGTCGACCTCGGCGCCACGCCCGCCACCGTCTCCTCCTCGAGCTGACCCGGCCCCGCCCGGGCGCACCGGGGCCACCCGGTGGGCTGGGGGCGACCCGGTGAACCGGCCGCTCAGGCCCCGCAGGGGCCGTCGTGGTCGCAGGAGGACGGCACCGAGCCGGGCTCGCGCAGCTCGGCGAGGGCCGCCCAGAGGTCGGTCGCGGTCGGCTCGCCCACGAAGGAGCGCCGGACCGCGCCCTCGGCGTCGACCACGAGCACCATCGGCACCGCGTCGATGCGGTAGCGGTCGTGCAGCGCCTGCTGGTCGATCGAGTCGAGGCGCTGCACCGCCACGGCGTCGGCGGCCAGCAGCTCCACCTTCTGCCAGGTGCCGGCGCAGGCCAGGCAGGTGCTGGAGGCGAAGACGGCCACCAGCCACGGGGCGTCGGGCCGGTCGAAGTCGGCCCGGTCGAGCTGGACCGGCACCTCCCAGGACGGCCCCTGCTCGGGGGCGTCGCGGTCGCGTCGCCGCAGGAGGGCCGCCACGCCGGCGGCCGCCGCGCCGATCACCACCATGGCCACGAGCACCTGGAGCATGTCCCCCATCGTGGCACCGCCGGGCGCCGCGGGTCGCACCGGCGGCAGCGCCGGGCCGCGCCGGGCACGGCGGTGACGGATCCGGCCCGTGGCCGGCGGCGGGACCCGGCCCGGTGGCCGGCGACCTCAGCCGAGGAAGGGCGGCGGGAGGGTGCGCACGGTGCCGGGCACCGGGTTGGCCACCGCGGCGGAGACGCCCCGCTTGGCGCCGACCCAGGTCTGGCCGACCACCACGGCGCCGCCGCTGGAGGTGACCACGAGCGAGACGTGCTCGTCCAGGTCGCCGAGGTCGAGGGACCGGCGGTCGCCCCGGTCCAGCTCGAAGCTGTCGATCCGCTGCCGTCGCCCGTCGGCCACCACCTCCACGGCCACGCCCACCGGGTCGGTGCCGGGGTTGAAGACCACCACGTCGGCCACGCCCTTGGCGGCCAGGTCGACGTCCGCGACCAACCACCGGTTCGCCGCGGCCGGGCTGCCGGCGATCGCCGCGAAGCCGACCACCGGCTCCGGCTCGGCCGGGGGCGCCTCCTCCTCGGCATCCGGCGAGGTCTCGCCCACCTCCTCATCCTCGGCATCCGGCGAGGTCTCGCGGGGCTGGTCGCCCTCGCCGTCGCCCTCGCCAGCGGGCGGCTCGGTGCCCCGCTCGGCGGGCAGCGGCGCCTGGTAGACGCCGTTGAAGGTCTGGAGCTCCGCGACCACCGGCACCGCGGCGGCGCCCGCGTTGGCGAACGAGTCGAGCACGATCGTGTAGGGCGCGCCGTCGTCCAGGCCCGGCCGGTCGCGCAGGTCCACGATCTCCTGCTCGCCGCCCCGCACCGTCACCTGCACCGGTTCGATCTCGGCGTTCACGCTGCGGTTGGCGTAGCTGAGCACGAGGTTGATCTCCGCGGTGCCCTCGTTCGGGTTGTAGACCGCGATGGCGTTGCGCACGTTCTCCTGGTTGACGGCGCTCGGAAACACCCAGCGGGTCGAGGTCACGGGCACGGCGGGCGTGGCGGCGAGGCCGTCGGGGGCGGCCACCTCCGGCGCCTCGCGCACGGCCTCGAACGGCTCGCCCTCGCCGTCGAAGCGCTGCACGCGCCCGACGACCACCCGGCCGAGCCGGGTGGTGACGCGGGTGGCGAAGTGGTCCTTGCGGGCCGGCAGGTCCTCGGTGTCGATCACCCGCAGGGTGGCGCCGGGGATGGTGATGCTCTGGAGGTCCCGGGGCGTGCTGGAGACGCCGCCGGACACGAACCCCACGGAGACGACGGCGGGGGCCGGGAACGGGTTGTAGACGAGCAGGGCGTGCTCGGCGCCGATGGCGGTGGAGGCGTCGGGGGCGTACCAGGTGTCGGAGGTGGCGGTGGGGCACGGGGCCAGGTCGCTGCCCACGCCCGTGCCGCGGACCTGCTGCTGGACGGCCACGTCGCCGCCGAGCACCTCGACGGTGGCGGCCGCCCACGGGGTCTCGACGTGGTCGGCGGCCACCACGCGGGCCCGGCCGAAGGCGGGCACGTCGAGGTCCACCCGCTCGGTGTCGCCGTCGGAGCCGACGAGGGTGACCTCGGCCCGCGCCGCGCTCGCCCGGGCGTTGGCGACCACGACGGCCAGCTCGGCCTCGCCGTCCTCACCGAGCGCGGAGCCGCCGGGGCAGAAGAAGGCGGTGGAGAGGGCGTCGGTGGGCGCGGCGACCGGCAGCATCTCGCCGGGGGTGGTGACGGCCCGGGTGAGCGGCTCGGCGGTCCGGTCCCGACCGGCCACGACCACCGCGCCGGCGACGACGGCGACGAACGCGGCGAAGGGCAGCCAGCGCCGCGGGGTGATGCGGCGGAAGAGGCGGCGGGGCCGCTTCGCCCGGGTGCGGCCCCGGCGGCGACCACCGTCCGCGCCGGCGAGCGCGGCGGCCCGGCGCTCCGGTGCGGGGCGGGTGCGGTCCCGCGGCGCCGGTGCCTCGGGGCGGGCCGGCGCGGACGGCGGGGCCTCGGCGCGCGCCCGCTCGGCGCGGCGGCGGTCCCGGCGCGTGGTGCGCGGGCGGGTGCGGTCGGTCGGCTTGGCCTCGGGCCGCTCGCCGCGGTCGGGGCCGGTGCCGTCGGGTCGCTTGCCGTCGGGGCGCTTGCGTGCCATCAGGTTGCGGCTCCTTCACGTGCGGCGGCGAGCGCCTGGCGGCGTTCGTTGCCCCGGGCCCGGCGGCGGATGCCGAGGACCACGATCCAGGCGGCGACCTGGCCGACGGTGGCGAGCCGGCGGGCGAGCGGGGTGTCGTAGCTCAGCTCGCCCTCCCCCTCGGCCGTCACGGTGAACGCGCTGGACCAGCCGTAGAGCGAGGTCTCGCCCATCGGCACGCCGTTGACGGTGAGCTTCCAGCCCTCGTCGCGGGTGGCGGAGACGAGGAGGCGGCCCGTGGCGGGCACGGCGCCGCGGGCGCCGACGGTGCCCACGTCGCGCAGCAGCGCGGCCCGGGCGGCGGTGAGGTCCTCGCCCACGGCCTGGGTGAAGTCGTCTCGGGGGCCGGCGTCCGCGTCGTCGGGCAGGACGGACCGCTGCGGGATCCACGCGGTGTTCTCGAACACGGTGACGCCCTCGCGCAGCGGCAGCTCGGCCAGGTCGAGCTGCTGGCGCAGCGCCCGGTCGAGGCTCGGCGTGATCGGGGCGGCCCGGCGCTCGGTGCTCGGCGCGAGCCGCTCGGTGACCACGATGTAGCGGACCCCCATCGGCGCCAGCAGGCGGCCGAGCCGGTTGGTGCGCCGCTCCTCGGCGATGCGCACCGCGTCCGCCAGGCGGGGGGTGGCGCCGGAGCGGGCCGGGGCGAAGCGGTCGAGGACGGTGGGCTCGCCCAGTTCCGTGGCGGCGTAGGCGGTGGCGTCGTCGTAGCGCCAGCCGTCCACCGGCAGCAGCTCCGCGTCGCCGAGCCAGAGGATGCGCGCCGCGCCCTCCCCCCGGGTCTCGGCGCTCGTGATGCCGGCGTAGGAGTCGAGGTAGTCGGAGGTGGGCGTGCGCCAGCGACCGTCCACGAGGCTGCTGCCGAGCGGCACCGCGCCGAGCACCACGCCGAGCGCGGCGAGGACCGACACGATCTGGCGCCAGCCGAACCGGTAGGCCCGCAGGTCGGACTCGAACGACGCCAGGCCGAGCGCGGCGGTGAGGGCGAGCGCGGCGGCGACCGGGGCGAGGACGACCTCGGGTGCCGGGAGCCCGACGTCGAGGTGGCCCTCGGCGGATGCCCACAGCGTCACCCAGCCGGCGAGCGCCACGAACCAGGCCCGGACGGCCCACTCCAGGCGCCAGGAGCGGCCGATGAGGATCGGCAGCACCCCGGCCAGGAGGAACGCGAAGCCGAGCGGCGGGGCGCCCCACGGCCCCGACTCGAAGCGCAGCAGCTCGCCGAGGCTCAGGTCGCTGCCGGTGCTGCCGACGCCGGTGACCGCCGACCAGCGCTCGCCCCGGATCAGCTCCAGGCTCCACGGGGCGTTCAGGACCACCGCCACCAGCGAGGCGAGCGCGGCGGCGCCGAGGATGCGGCCGACGCCGGCGATGCGGAAGCAGAGCAGCGAGCCGACGACGAACGCGACCGCGGCCACGACGGTGACGACGAGCACGAACGGCACGAACGCGCCGACGACCGCGACCACCAGGCCGAGCGTGAGGGCGATGGGCACCAGGCGGCGCCGCTCGACCCCGGCGGACCCGCGGCCGGTGCCGTCGGCGTTCACCGGCCCGTAGGGCGCCACGCCCGAGGCCCGGGCGAGCAGCAGGAGCAGCCACGGCGACGCCGCGTAGCTGGCGAGGCCGCTCCAGGAGCCACCGGCCAGCGCGTTGTACGGCACCGGCAGCGCCAGGTAGACGGCGAAGGCGGCCACGCTGGCCCGGGCCGAGCCGATGGGCCGGGCCAGCCGCCAGGCGCCGACCGCGCCGATCGGCACGAGGCCGACGATGAGCGTGGTGCGCAGGAGCGAGGTGGCGCCGAGGAACAGCGTCGATGCCAGGCCGAGCAGCCCGTAGGCCCCCGGCTGGGGACCGGGGCTGCCGAGCCCGGCGCTGCGCCAGCCGCTCCAGAACTGGCGGAAGAGGTCGGCCGGCGAGTCGGGGAAGCGGCTGAACTCGCCGATGGCGGGGATGCCGCCGAGCACGAGGCCCCGGCTGCTGACCGCGAGGATCACGACGAGCAGCAGCGCGAACGCGCCGGTGAACTGGCGGGAGCCGTCGCGGATCGAGCCGAACAGGTCGCGCGACGAGCGGGAGAAGCTGCCGACGCCCTGCTCGCGCCGTAGGAGCTGGCTGCGGACGAACGCGTTGATGCGGGCGCTGCCGCGCACCTGCATCCCGCGGATCTCGCGGTCCGACACCCGGCGGGTGGCGGCGACCTCCTTGCGCCGCCGGCGGACCTCGCCGCGGCGGCGGAGGTTCCAGCTCCAGGCGCCGAGGACGTCGCCGGCGTGGCCGGGGCGGCCGGACACGAACGCGAACAGGGCCTCACCGAGGGCGAGGATCAGCGCCTGGGGCAGGACGCGGACGCGGTGGAAGAGGCCGTAGGCCACGAGCGTGGTGCGGAGCCGGTGGCGGGCGAAGGCCCGGCGCCGGTCGTCCTCGGGGTGGCGCAGCGCCATCGCCTGGAGGTGGCGGACCCGGGCGACGGGGGCGATGAGCACCCGGGCGCCCACCAGGTGGGCCCGCCAGCACAGGTCGAGGTCGTCGCCGAGGTGGTCGATGCCGGGGTCGAAGCCGCCCAGCTCCGCGAAGAGGTCGGCGCGCACGAGCACGCAGCCGGTGGGGACGACGAACACGTCGCGGACCGCGTCGTGCTGCTCCTGGTCCAGCTCGCCCGGCTCCGCGATCGGCGCGAGGACGCCGGTCTTGTCGATGCCCATGCCGACCTGGAGGATGCGGCGGGGCTCGTGCCAGTCCACGAGCTTCGGCCCGACGATGCCGGCGTTGGAGCGGAACGACTCCTCGACCATCGCCCGGATGGCGTCGGGTTCGAGGGCGACGTCGTCGTGGCAGAGCACGTAGAACGCCGCGCCCTCCACGGCGTCGAGGGCCAGGTTGGTGGCCGCGCCGTAGCCGGGGTCCTCGGGGAGGCGCTGCACGAGCGCGTCGGGCAGCACCGCGTGCACGCGCCCGGTGGGGTCCTCGTCGCTGTTCGTGTCGATGACGAGGACCGCGAGGTCGGGATAGGTCTGCTCCTCGATGCTGCGGAGCGTCTCCTCGAACCAGTCGCCCGGGTCGTGGGTGACGAGCACCACCGCCACGGCCGGGACGGCGGCCGCCGGCTCCGCCGGACGGGCCCGGGAGCTGTGGGGTGGGGTGGTGGCGCCCGGTCTCCCGGAGGGGGCCGGCGCGGGGTTGACGTCGTCCACGATCGTCCGAGGCTACCGGACGGTCGGGTCCGCCCCGGGCCACCCGCGGGCCACCCGGCGGGCCGGTGGGCGGCCGGGCCGGCCGGGGCGACCACGTCGGACGGGGTGGGGCGACGTCGGTCACGTCCGGCCCAAAGTGCTTGCAACTGTTTAACACTGCGCATACTCTTGTGTGCACAGGACAGCCCGTCCCCCACCCCCAACCGATCGAACAGCAGGAGCCGACCATGGCCGAACTCTCCCTCGACACCGTCACCGACCTCGCCCGCGACGCCTTCTACGTCACCGTCGGCGCCGGCGTCCTCGCCTTCCAGAAGGCGCAGGTCCAGCGCCAGGAGCTCCAGAAGCTCGCCGACGCCCGCTTCGGCGAGGCCAAGGAGCAGGCCGAGCGCTCCCTCGACCTCGCCAAGTCCCAGCTCGACGCCGTCAACGCGCTGGTCGAGGACCGGGTCAAGCTGGTCGAGGAGCGCCTCGGCGCCCTCGAGGAGCGCCTGGAGGGCGTCCTCGGCGAGATCGAGGACAAGCTCCCCGAGCAGGCCCGCCCGCTCGTGCAGGCCGCCCGCGACCTCGTGGGCCGCGCCGCCTGACGTCGCCCGCCGACGCACCCTGATCCCCTGACCACGGGGGCCGGCTCGGAGCCGGCCCCCGTGGCGCGTCCGATACGCTCCGCCGGATGACCGACACCGAGAGGGTCCTGCGCTTCCTGGAGGAGGCGGCCGGCCGCGCCGCCGGCGAGGCCGACGGGCTCGAGCCCCCCAACGAGGCCGAGACCCTCGCCGAGGCCCGCCGCAACATCGACGCCGCGCTCCCCCACACCCACGGCGGCGGCGAGGTGCCCACCGACGCCCGCCTGAGCGGCGTCAAGAAGGCGATGGTCACCGGCTTCCGGCCCATCACCTCCCACCAGCGCATCTTCAACGTCCACGCGCTGGGCGCGATCGAGAACCTGAGCCGGGCCGCCGAGGCCCTGGCGAGCCACCTCGCCTACCAGGAGACCCAGACCCGGCGGCTCCAGGCCGCCAACGCCACGACCAACCTCACGATCGACGACCTGGTCGCCCGCCTGGACGAGCTGGCGGCCCGCGTGGACGACAGCGAGCGCCTGGTGGCGCTGGAGGCCCGCCTCGACGCCGTCGCCGGGCAGCTCGCCACCCTCGGGGCCCGCCAGAACCTCATCTTCCGCCAGGCCCGCGCCGCCCTCGACGGCGAACTGGCCCCCGAGCAGCTCACCGAGCTGTCCCGCGAGCTCGACCGAGGCTACGACGAGCTCTACGAGGACCTCCAGGACACCTTCCGGGGCTCGCGCGACCACGTGGTCGGCCTCGTCGCCGAGTACCTGCCCGACATCGAGGCCGTGCCCGGCGACAGCCCCGTCATCGACGTCGGCTGCGGCCGCGGCGAGTGGCTGGAGGTGCTGCGCGACGCCGGCGTCGCGAGCTACGGCGTGGACCTCAACGAGGTGGCCGTGGAGCGCTGCAGTGCCCGGGGCCTCGACGTCCGCCACGAGGACGCCCTCGTCCACCTCCGCAGCCTGCCCGAGGGCTCGGTGCGGGCGATCACCTGCTTCCACCTCGTGGAGCACCTGTCCCTCGACACCCTCATCGGGCTGCTGGAGGCGGCGCTCGTCGCCCTCAAGCCCGGCGGCATCTTCGTGATGGAGACGCCCAACCCCACCAACCTGGTGGTCGGCGCGTCCACCTTCTACCTCGACCCCACCCACATCAAGCCGCTGCACTCGGAGTTCCTGCGCTTCCTCGCCCTCCAGCGGGGCTTCGGCGACGCCGAGGTCCGCTTCCTGCACCCCGAAGACGTCGACCGCCTCGCCCCCGAGGACCTGGTCGGCGCCGGCCGGGACCCGCACCGCGCCCGGCGGATAGTCGACCGCATCAACACGCTGCTCACCGGCCCGGCCGACTACGCCGTCATCGCCCGCAAGGCCGCGGCCGGGGCCTGAATGCGCCCGCTGCGCATCGGGATCCTCAAGCCGGACTACCACATCGTCGGCGGCTTCGAGCGAGTCGTCTCGCGCATCGAGTCGATCCTGCGCACCGAGGGCCACACCGTCGAGCGCATCACCGTCGACCTCCGCCCGCCGGCCCGCACCGGCTACGGCCGCACCATCCCCGCGGACGTCTGGTACGCGGCCCACGAGTACTTCCGCTACCTCTACGGGCGCGACGTCTTCGAGCACCTCGACACCCGCTCCTACGACCTGGTGATGAGCACGCAGCCGCCGTCGTTCTCGCACCGCCACCCCCGCCACCTGGCGCTCTTCTACCACCACCAGCGGGTCTTCTACGACCTGGAGGACCGCTACGTGCAGGCGGGGTTCGTGGAGGACGAGGCCGTGCACCGCGCCGCCGCCGCGCACATGCGCGAGCTGGACCGCCCCCACCTCGCGGCGATCACCCACTACCTGACCCCCTCCGACACCGTTGCCGACCGGCTCACCCGCTTCAACGGCCGCAGCGACTCGGGCCGCTTCCTCGCCGGCATCGGCGTGGGCGACGACCGGGCCGCGGCCGAGCGCCCCACGCGGGCGGGCCAGGTGCTCTGCGTCGGCCGCCACGAGTTCCCCAAGCGCGTCGAGCTGCTGGTGGCCGCCGCCCACCTGCTCGCCCCCTCGGCCGAGGTCACCTGCATCGGCGGCGGCTCCCGGCTCGCCTGGACCCGCCTGCTCGACCACCGCTTCGGCACCGGCGAGGCGGACCCGGCGGGCCTGGACGACGCCGAGCTGTGGTGCAACACCGGCGAGGTCGACGGGCCCGACGAGGTCCCCGATCCCGCCGCGGGCCGGATGCGCCTCCTCGGGCGGGTCTCCGACGACGAGCTGCTCACCGCCTACCGCGACGCCACCTGCGTCGTGGCCCCGGCGCTGGACGAGGACTACGGCCTGACCGCCATCGAGGCGATGGCCCACGGCCGGCCGGTGGTGGTGTGCCGCGACGGCGGCGGCCTCGCCGAGCTGGTGGACGACGGGGTGACCGGCCTGGTGGTCGACCCCGACCCGACCTCGCTCGCCGCGGGCGTCCGCCGGCTGCTGGAGGACCCCGACCTGGCCGCCGAGCTGGGTGCCAACGGCCGGGAGCGGGCCCGGGAGCTGAGCTGGGAGGCCGCGGCCGTCCAGCTCCTCGACGGCGTCGCCGCCACGATGGACGCTGCCGCCCCGTCCCGCTGACCGCACCGGCGACATCGCCAGACCTGCAAGCCGTCGTTCCCCGGCGTTCTCTCGTCAACGCGAGCGCCGAGGGCCGTGGCAACAGGCAAGGGGTCGCGTCATCTCCGGATCACCTCGTCGGGGCGCACGCCGAGGCTCCTGAGGTCCGTCTCGATCTTGGTGACGAAGCGACGGCAACAACGCTCGACCTCGCTCAACCCCATGGCCCGAGGTGAGGGGCTCCGGAGCGAAGAGCGAACGCAACCTCCAGCCCCCCGCATCAGGCCGAACGGCGATCGCCCGGCCTCTTACTGCTCGGCGTCACGGCCGCCAGGGCAGGGGCGATCCTTCAGTTCGTAGTAGTCCTCGAACTCCCACAGCCCCAGGCGGCCGACCACCTCGCCCACCTCGTCCCACGACGGTCGGTCGATGTCCGCCAGGTACGACCGCACGTAGGTGAGCACCGCCGGCCAGTCCCAGTTCGGCAAGAGCAGGTGGTGCCGGAGGTCGAGCGGCGAGCGCTCGGACGCCTCCCTTGCCAACCAGGCCGGGCTGCACACGACGACGTTGAACGACTCCTCACCCCGCTCCCCCTCCGGCCCGATCATGAACTGCACGCTCACCCCGAAATCGGTCGGATCGTTCGGGACGTGAGCCGCGAGATCCCACACCTCCGCACAGTGCACGTACCTTAGCTCAGGCCTCATTCTTCAATCTCCACGTGCCCAATATTTATTCTTCCATCTGAGGCTGAGGAGCAGCGGTCGGTGGTCAGGAGAACACTAAATTCGTTTCAAGTTCGCCAACACGCACGCCTCCCAGCAGTTGCACCTCGCTCCCCAAACCCTCGCGAGCCGAACTCAACCTGATCAGAGGCCCGTCCAGCGCAGAACCAGTTCCTGACACGTCGGCTCGACGTGCTCCAGGTACTCCTCGGTCGTCCATCCCCGCTCCTCCCACAGTTCCAGGCCAGGCTGGCAGAGCACTTCGGAGAACAACGTGTAGGCACTCTCCTCCGACCTCGCCGCCAGACCTCGGCACTCGATTACCAGCTCGTCGATCCACCGGTCCACCTGGTATCGCTCACCCCGGAAGACCCAAGCACGTATGACCTCACACGCGATCACGAACATCGTCGCGAGGCCACCATCCCGGTACGGGTAGAAGATATCTCCCGCACATCCCTTGACGATGGCCTGGTAGAGGTCGGGGTGCTTCTGGCCGAACGCGATCACCCACTGCCCCGCCTCCCATTGATGGTCATCGAAGAAGTCCTCTCGCACCACGCGATCGACGTTCACAACAGGCCCACCTCTGCGGCTCGACGCCGCTGACGGTAGGCACCGATCCCTGGTAGCGCAACGACGACGTGTGCCTCGGCTGGATCGCCCCCGTCCCGAGCGACGCGGCCTGTCATCCACCTTGGTGCTGCAGGACGGTGAGGCTCGTCGCCAGCCCACGGATCATCACGTGGACCAGCAGTGCGAGGACATCGTCGTCGGAGATCGTCAGATCCACAGACAGTCGATAGACGCGGCGGCAGAGGATCACCTTGCCCGCGTCCACATCGATCATGCGGACGCCCCTTGGATGTCCACGACACTCCCAGGACACCCCGGGGCCTTCGACCTCGATGACCCGCTTCAAGGAGCGGAGGCGCGTGCCGTTCCGGTGTAGGCGGATCTCGCGGCCGTCCGACAACTCGGCGACCAGGCCGCGGCGCAGGTTGCCCGTGAGCGTCCGCTTCGTCTCCGTCTCGATCGCCGCCGAGCCCGACACCTCGCCGTCGCGCGCCACCGACACGGTGACCCTGCGCCGTCCCCACGACCGCGCTTCGGATGCTCTCGCGATGCGCCCGTCAGGCAGCACAAAGCCCCCTGGTCTGGTTCTCGAGCGATACGCCACACGGGACAAATCCGCTGGAGGTTGTACCAATTCAGTCGCCCTCCTCACCCTTGACAGTCTCCTCACCAATGAAGCTGGCCCATCAGGAGCCATTCGATCGATCCTCGAGATGCAAAATCAAAGGCCAGGTGCGAATCGAGATATTTCAGCGGCCCTGGACCAGAGGTCTGCCGTCTAAATGTAGTAAATTCAAAAGTTATGACCACTGGCAGAACTCACCGAACTCTGACCAAATGTAGCATTATCAGCTCGACCCAACGCAGCGGGGGTCGATGACCTAAAGATAGCTTCGCCCACACCGGCACCGCGCCCATCATTTCCTGATGTTCCATCAACAGCGAGCTGAGCTGTGACTCCCCCTCGCCCGCGGGGCCGAGCCGATTCTTGACCTGGGAAGTAGGGTTTAGGGCATGGCCGAGCTGTTCCGGTTCCCGAACCCCGTCGACGAGGTGTCGGCCCGCCTGGTGGCGGCCGGCGTCGTGGTGCTCACGCTGGTGATCCTCGTGTTCGACCAGCCCTGGGCCATCGCCCTGCTGGCCTACGGGTTCGTGGCCCGGCTCGCCACCGGCCCGACGCTCAGCCCGCTCGGCCAGCTCGTGACCCGGCTGCTCCGGCCCGCCCTGCCGGTCGCCCCCAGGCCGGTGCCGGGGCCGCCGAAGCGGTTCGCCCAGGGCATCGGCGCCACGCTGTCGGTCGCCGCCGCGATCGCCCACCTCGGCTTCGGCGCCACCGGGCTCGCGTTCGCGCTGGTGGGCGCCATCACGGTGGCCGCCACCCTCGAATCGGTGCTCGGCCTCTGCCTCGGCTGCACGATCTTCGGGGCGCTGATGCGAGCCGGGATCATCCCCGACGACGTCTGCGAGGCGTGCAACGACCTCTCCCGCCGCCTCGCCCCCGCCGGCGGGTCGCCCGACCGCTCCGCCGCTGCCTGACCGCACCGCCCCTCGCCCGACCCGGAGGTCACCCCATGTCCACGGACCCGACGCCGCCGAGCGCGCTGCGGCGCGCCGTCCCGGTGCTCGCCTCGCTCGACATCGAGGCGACCCAGCGGTTCTACGCGGAGCGGCTGGGCTTCGCCACCGTCGCCCGCTACCCCGACTACGGGATCGTGGCCCGCGACGACGTCCAGATCCACTTCTGGCTCACCGACGACGCGGCCATCCCCAAGGCGACCTCGTGCCGGGTCGACGTCGACGGCATCGACGCGCTGTACGAGGAGCTGCGCGCCGCCGGCGTGGTGCACCCCAACGGGCCCCTCACCGACCAGCCCTGGGGCCTGCGCGAGTTCGCGGTGCTCGACGGAGACGGCAACCTCATCACCTTCGGCCAGCAGGCGGGCACCGCCTGACCGCGCACTAACCTCGACCCAGGCCCTGTCGTCTCCCCCACCGAACGGAGCCCTCGTGCAACGCCTCGTACCCCGTGCACTGCTCCTCGTCGCCGCGGCGACCGCCGGGCTCGTCGGCTGCGGCGCGGCCTCCAAGGCGGCCGGCGAGAAGATGCTCGACCTGGCCGAAGGCCGCTGGACCTGCCGAAGCTCGGGGGAGGAGACCATCGAGCTGACCGTCGGCGACGACGGCAGCTTCACGTTGCAGTCCACCGACGAGCCGGGCGAACGACCCGAGCGGGCGACCGGCGAGTGGACCGTCGTGGACCGAGACGTGCAGATCTCCGCCGGCGGCACCGTCGCCCGGATCATCCGCGGCGACGGCCTCGGCATCGACGCCGGCTCCATCACCGTCGAGACCCGGGACCCCCGCAAGCCCCGCGGCAGCGACGAGGTGGTGCGGTTGCGCTTCGAGCTGGCCGTCACCGGCACCGACACGGTGACCATCACCCCCACCGGCGAGGCCGCCAAGCTCTTCCCCTCCGGCGCCCGCACCTGCACCCGCTGACGATTCCACCCGCACCGCTTCGGGGCGGCTCGGAGCGACCGGGGGCCGCGATGAGGACCGGTGCCGGCCGCCGTCTGGGTACGGTCTGGCGAACGCGCAGAGGGCGCAGCCAGGGAGAGCGACGAGATGAGACCACTTCGCTATTCGATCAACGTCACGCTCGACGGCTGCTGCCACCACGAGGTCGGGCTCCCGCCCGACGAGGAGTCCATGCGCTACTGGACCGAGGAGATGGAGCGGGCCGACGCCCTGCTGCTCGGCCGGGTGACCTACGAGATGATGGAGTCCGCCTGGCGGAGGCCGGCCGAGGGCGGGTGGCCCGACTGGATGGAGACGTGGGAGGTCCCCTTCGCCGAGGCCATCGACCGGGCGAGGAAGCACGTGGTGTCGAGCACCCTGAGGGAGGTCGACTGGAACGCCGAGCTGGTGCGGGGCGACCTGGAGCGCGCGGTCCGGCAGCTCAAGCAGGAGCCGGGCGAGGGCCTGTGGGTGGGCGGGGTGACGCTGCCCCTGGCGCTGGCGGACCTGGGGCTCATCGACGAGTACGAGCTCCTCGTGCAACCGGTCCTCGCCGGGCGTGGGCCGACGTTGCTCGCCGGCCTGCGCGAGCGCATCCAGCTCGACCTGGTGGATCGCCGGGAGCTGCGCTCGGGGACGATCGCCCTGCGCTACCGCCCCACCCGAGCACCTGCCTGACCGCTCACCCGGAGGCTCGGCGGTAGAGGTCCACGAAGCCGGCGGTGGCGCGGTCCCAGGTGAGGGCGTCGAGGCGGACCCGGCCCCTCGCCAGGCGGTCGGTCACGGCGACCGACCCGGGGTCGACCAGCACGGCCCGCAGGGCGTCGGCCAGGGCGTCTCGGTCACCGGGCGGCACGAGCACCGCCGCGTCGCCGGTCACCTCCTCCACCGCGCCCACCGCGGTGGCCACCACCGGCGTGCCCACCGCCAGCGCCTCCAGCGGCACGAACCCGAAGCCCTCGTAGCGGCTCGGGTACGCGACCACCGACGCCCCCCGGGTGAGCGCGGTGCGGGCCGCCGCGTCGATCCAGCCGATGCGGCGGATGCGGCGGCGGAACGGCGACGCCTCCCAGGCGGCCACGAACTCGTCGGTCCCCCAGCCGTCGGGGCCGGCGATCACCAGCACCACGTCGTCCAGCTCGGCGGCGACGGCGTCGAAGGCCGCCACCAGGCCCACCAGGTCCTTGCGGGGCTCGACGGTGCCCAGCGCCAGCACGTACCGCTCGGCCCCGGCCAGCCGGGCGCCCGCCGCCGCCTGGGCCGCGGCGGTGGCCGCGTCGACCTCGGGCGGCCGCCGGAGGCCGTGCGGGATGGCGACCACCCGCGCCGCGGCGGCGGGCCAGCGCTGGCGGGCCTCGTCGGCCACGAAGCGGGTGGGCGTGTGGATCCAGGCGCCGCGCTGCACCGCCCGGTCCAGCAGCGCCGGCCAGGCTCGCACGTCCGGCGTGCACAGCTCCGGGAAGTGCACCGCGGTGAGGTCGTGGACCGTGACCACCTCGGCCGCCCCGCCGCCCGGCGGCACCACGTGGTTCGGGCCGTGCACCACGTCCGCCCGACCGCCCAGCCACGCCGCGCTCGGGTGGTCGCTCCGGGCCCACAGCGGCCGGGCCAGGCGGGCCGGCACCGGCCGGGCCCGCACGGCCACCCCCGGCGGCACCGCCCCGGCGAGGCCGTCTCGCCCCCGCCAGCTCACCGCGAACACCGACAGGTCGAGCCCCTCGGCGTCGCGCACCGCCGCGAGCCCGTCGACCAGCTCCCGGGTGAACACGCCGACGCCGGTGGGGCGGTCGAGCAGCGACGTGGCGTCGATCGCGACCCTCATCGGACCGGCTCCGGGGCGGTGGCACGACGCCGACGCGATCCGCTGACCCGAGCGGTGACGTGGACGGGCGCGGGCACCGGACCACGGGAACCCCCCACGACGGCGCACCCGACGGTCCCACAGCACAACACCATGGCGAGCAGTCTGGCCGAAGGGGACGCCGACGCCGGTCGCGTAGGCTCGCCCGTCATGGATCAGGGTCGCCCCGCACCGCTCGCCCCATGAGGGTCGCGATCCTGGCGCCCACGCCCGTGCCCCGGGCCTGGGGCGGCGCCGAGCGGGCGGTCGACGGGCTCCGCCAGGCCGTCGAGGACCACACCGACCACACCGCCGAGGTGGTGAACGTGCCGGTCTACGAGCGGGACCTCGTCGGCACGATGCTCGGCTACCGCGACTTCGCCACCCTCGACGTCAGCAGCTACGACCGGGTGATCTCGGTGAAGTACCCGGCGTGGATGGCGGCGCACCCCGACCACACCGTCCTCATGTTCCACCCGCTGCGGGGCCTCTATGACACGTACCCGCCGCACCTGCCGATCGTGCCCGCGCCGTCGTCGCCGAAGATGATCGACCTGTGCCGGTTCGTCACCCGGCACCGGCACCGGGCGGCGCTGCCGGAGTTCTTCGACCGGTTCTTCTCGGCCGCGGCCGACCTGGAGCCCGGCCACCCCGACCTGGCCCACCCCGGCCCGGTCGCCCGCTCGCTCGTCCGCTGGCTCGATCAGGTGGCGCTGTCCCCCGGCGAGGTCCACCGCCACCTCGCGCTGTCGCGCACCGTGGCGTCTCGCGACGGCTACTTCCCGCCCGACGTCCAGCCCCGGGTCCTGCACCTGCCGGGCCACCTGCCGCCGGCGCCCCAGCCCGGCCCGGTCGGCAGCCACTTCTTCACCGCCAGCCGGCTCGACGGCCCCAAGCGCCTGGACCTGCTGATCCGGGCGATGGAGGCCGTGGAGGCCGACGTGCCGCTGCTGATCGCCGGCCGCGGCCCCGAGGAGCGGCGGCTCCGCCACCTCGCCGCCCGGGACCACCGCATCGACCTGCTCGGCTTCGTCACCGACGACGAGCTGGCCGACCTGTACCGCAACGCCATCGCGGTGCCGTTCATCCCCTTCGACGAGGACCTCGGCCTCATCAGCCTGGAGGCGTTCTCCCAGGGGGCGCCCGTCGTCACCACCACCGACGCGGGCGGGCCCACCGAGTTCGTCCGCGACGGCGTCACCGGCATCGTCGCCGAGCCGTACCCGCACGCCATCGGCTGGGCGCTGGAGCGACTCGCCGCCGACCGGGAGCTGGCCCGCGACATGGGTGCCGCCGCGGCCGAGCGCGCCACCCGCGTCACCTGGGAGCGGGCCGCCCGGGTGCTGCTCCCCGACCCGGCCGCCGCCGGTCGCCGCCCCGCCGCCACGGCCGGGCCGGCGCCGTCGGCCACCCGGCGGCCCGCGCCCCGCCGCCCCCGGGGGAAGGTGCTCGTCGCCGCCACCTTCGGCATCGAGGACCCCCGCCACGGCGGCCAGCTCCGGGCCCGCAACCTCTACGGCGCCCTCGCCGAGCACGCGGACGTCCACCTCGTGGCCCTCGCGTTCCGGGAGACGCCCGGCCACCGCGCCCTCGCCCCCGGCCTCTCCCAGACCGTCGTGCACCGCAGCGCCGAGCAGAGCGCCCGCGACGACGCGGCCGGCGAGGCCGTCGGCTTCGGGGTGACCGACATCCTCTCGGGCCTCCACGGCGACCTCACCCCCGAGCTGGACGACGCGCTGCGGGCCGCGGCGGCGGGCGCCGACGCGGTGATCCTCGCCGAGCCGTACCTGCTGCCGGCCGTGCGCCGGGCCGGCATCGACCTGCCGTTCGTCTACGACGCCTACAACGTCGAGCTGGACCTGAAGTCCTCCGCGCTGCCGGACACGCCGCTCGGCCGGTCCCTGCTCGACCAGGTCACCGAGATCGAGCGGTCCGCGGTGCGCGACGCGGCGGCGGTCGTCGCCTGCTCCCCCGCCGACGCCGAGGCGCTCGGCCGGCTCCACGGCCGCGACGGCGACGCGTTCACCGTCATCCCCAACGGCACCCACGTGCCCGCCACCGTGCCCGGCGCCGCCGAGCGCGAGGCCGCCCGCCGCCGCTGGGTCGAGCACCTGCACCACGACGGCGGGGACCGGCGCATCGAGCACCTGGCGGTCTTCTTCGGGTCCTGGCACCCGCCGAACCTCGACGCCGCCGAGCTCATCATCGAGATCGCGGCCTCGCTGCCGCAGGTCCAGTTCGTGGCCGGCGGGTCCCACGGCCACGCGTTCGACGGGCGGACGCTGCCCCCCAACGTCGCCTTCCCCGGCATCGTCACCGACACGGTGCGCCGCACGCTGCTCGACACGGCGTCGGTGGCGCTCAACCCGATGCGCCTCGGCTCGGGCACGAACCTCAAGCTGGTCGAGTACCTGGCCGCCGGGGTGCCGACGGTGTCCACCCGCTTCGGCGTGCGCGGGATGCCGGTCGCCCCCGGCGAGCACCTGCTGCTCGCGGACGACCCTGACGGCTTCGCCGCCGCGGTGGCCGAGACGGTCGCCGATCCCGACGCGGCCCAGCGGCGGGCGGTCGCCGGCCGGGCCGTGGCCGCCGCCTACGACTGGACCGCGCTCGGCGACCGCCTCGCGGCCGTGCTGGGCGACGTGTCGGCCTCCGCGACCAGCCTGTAGCCTCTCCCGACCGTGACCGTTCCTTCCCCCAGCCAGGTGCCCACCTCGCCCCTGGTGCCCGAACACCCCCGGTCCAGCGCCGCCGTCGAGGTCTCCCGCAGGCCCACGCCGCTCCAGCGGATACGCCACCTCTGGCAGTACCGGGAGCTGATCGGCAACCTCACCCGCAAGGAGCTGAAGGTCAAGTATAAGAACAGCGTCCTCGGCTTCCTGTGGTCGCTGCTCAACCCGCTGACCTACCTGATCGTCTTCAGCCTGGTGTTCGGGATGATCTCCAAGGTGAACGTGCCGTACTTCGGCATCTTCTTCATCGCCGGCCTGCTCGCCTGGAACCTCTTCAGCGCCGGCCTCGGCGGCGGCACCAGCGCCATCGTCGCCAACGCCGGCCTCGTCACCAAGGTGTGGTTCCCCCGGGAGTCGCTCGTGATCGCCACGATCCTCGCCGCGATCGTGCACTTCTTCCTCCAGGCGATCGTGCTGGTGGCGGCGCTCCTCGTCTTCACCCACGCCCCCGACTGGTCGATGCTGCCGGTGCTGCTCCTGGCGTTCGTGACCCTCGTGGTCTTCTGCACCGCGCTCGCCATCGCGCTCAGCGCGATCAACGTCTACCTCCGAGACACCCAGCACCTGCTGGAGGTGGCGCTGCTGGCGTGGTTCTGGATGTCGGCCATCGCGTTCACCTACGGCAGCGTCGCCGCCAAGCTGGTCGACCGCTGGGGGCCGAAGGGCGAGTGGCTGGCGGCGCTCAACCCGATGCTGACGGTGGTCGTCACCTTCCAGAAGGTCATCTACAACCCGCCGCCGCCCACCGAGGCGCAGCTCATCCGGCCCGACACCCAGATCCTGCCGCCCCACGACGCCGGCTGGTACGCCTCCCACCTCGGCGTCACCCTCGCCGTGTCGCTCGTGCTGCTCTACGGCGCCCTGGCGCTGTTCAGCCGGCTCGAGGACAACTTCGCCCAGGAGATCTGATGCCGACGCCCGCGATCACCGTCGACTCGGTCACCAAGGAGTTCCGGGTCTACCGGGAGAAGGCGCCCTCGGCCAAGGAGCGCCTGATCCACTTCGGGCGCAACCCGTACGAGATCTTCAAGGCGCTCGACGGCGTGAGCCTCCAGGTGCAGGAGGGCGAGACGTTCGCGCTCCTCGGCCACAACGGCTCCGGCAAGTCCACCCTGCTCAAGTGCATCACCGGCACGCTGCGGCCCAACAAGGGCAGCATCACCACCCGGGGCCGGGTCGCCGCGCTGCTGGAGCTGGGCGCGGGCTTCCACCCCGACCTCACCGGCCGGGAGAACATCTACCTGAACGGCTCGATCCTCGGCTTCTCCGCCAAGCAGGTCGACGTGATCTTCGACGACATCGTGGACTTCGCGGAGCTGCACGACTTCATCGACAACCAGGTAAAGACCTACTCGTCGGGCATGTACGCCCGCCTCGGCTTCGCGGTGGCGATCAACGTCGACCCCGAGATCCTGCTCGTGGACGAGGTGCTGTCGGTCGGCGACGAATCGTTCCAGCGCAAGTGCATCGAGCGGGTCCGCGACCTCCAGAAGCAGGGGCGGACGATCGTGCTCGTCACCCACTCCCCCGAGCTGGTCCGCAAGATCGCGGACCGCGCCGCGGTGCTCGACCACGGCCGCCTGGTGACCGTGGACGAGCCGGGCGAGGCCATCCACGTGCTGCGCGAGACCCTGGCCCGCCGGGGCATCGCCCTCTCCCCCGACCAGATCGAGCACGACCCGGGGGCGCCGTCGGCCCGGCGGGCCGAGCATAGCCCCCGCTGGTCCGGGCCGCCCCCCAAGACCACCACCGCCCGCGGCAAGGCGGTCACCGACGGGCCGGTCACGATCACCGACGTGAAGGTGGAGTACCCGGACCCCACCGCCCGCTTCCTGCTGCCCAACCAGCCCATGCGGCTGCGGATCGACTACGTCGCCCCGGACCTCCTGGACGACGTGGCGGTCACCTTCGACGTCCACGACGCCCACGGCGAGCTGGTCTTCGGGACCGACACGCAGATCCTCGCCCAGCCGATCGTGGACCTCGACGGCGTCGGCGCGGTCTGCTTCGACTTCGACGACATCCCGCTCCTCGACGGCCACTACCGCATCGACGTGGCCATCAGCAGCCGCACCGGTGGCACCGTGTACGCACGCCGAGACGACGCGACCTCCTTCGAGGTCATGCAGCCCGGCGCCCAGCGGGGCACCGTGTCGCTCCAGCCCACCGTCGTGCACTACTTCCACAACCACCAGCCCCCCGGCGCAACGACCCCCGCCCCCGGCTGACCCGGCCACCGGTCGGCCGAGGCGACGCGGCAGCCCAGGGCGGGGCAGCGGGCAGTAGGACCGATCAGCGGGCGGTAGGGCCCGGTGAGTGGGCGGCTCGGGTGACGGCGTCGGCCAGGGTGGTGCCGCTCTGCTCGCTCCGGCGGGTCTAGCCCGCCGCGGCGATGCGCCGGACGAGGTCGTTCGCCCAGACGACGGCCTCGGTGACGGTCGGCAGGACGTCGAGCCCGTCGGTGGCCTCGGCGTAGAGCGTGTCCCACCGAGCCCCGGCCACGATGACCGGCGGCCATGCCTGCTGACGGCGGTAGCCGAAGAGCCGGATGCACGTCGCGGCCACCTGCGCGAGGTCGAGGTCCTCGCCCCCGTCGAGGATCTGGAGGTCCACGAGGTCGCGTGCCCGCTCGCCTCCCGCGCTCGATACGGCGTGCAGCTTCTGCGCGACCTGGTGGTCGGCCCGCACGACCGGCACGGGCTTCGGTGCTTCGAGCCCGACCTCGGTGAAGAGCCCGGCGAGGTCGGCCGCGAGCTGGTACTCGGGATCGTCGGCCGCCCCGATCTCGTCGTGCCCCAGCTCGAACGTCACGGTGCACCAGGAGCGGCCGCGGTAGTCGAGCTTCACCTCGAAGGGCCGCATCACGTAGGCCGAGGGCACCGCCGACGGACGAGGTGCGGCCTTCTCGATCAACCTGCCCGTGAAGCCGGCCCACCCAGCAGACAGGGACTCCTCGAAGTCCTGACGGAACCGAGCGAGCGGCTGGACCCGCGCGGCATCAAGGTCCCGGGTGAACCTCGTCCCACGGCCGTAGCGCAGCGCCATCGCACTGCCGCCCTTGATCGCCCCTTCGGGGAGCATCTGGCCGACGACGACCAGCGCCATGCCCACGCGGCGCCGCAGGGCCGACCCGTCGCTGCCCTCCAGGTTGCGCATCCGCTGCTCCAGGGAGCGCACGTTCGTCGGCGCGCCGGTGTAGCTCACCGGAGGCCCGCCCTCACCCGCCGCCACTCGGTCGTGGTCAACAGCCCCTGGCCACGCGCCTGCTCGGCCGCGCCCACGAGCCGCTCGGTCTCGATGCGACCGCGACACGCCAGGATGGCGTCGGCGACCGGCTGCGCCGCCAGGCCCTCGTAACACGTCGTGCGCACCGCCTCTCGCACCTGGGTCAGCTCGATGTACGGCGGCAGCTTGGGCCGAGCGCGGCGGGGGACGGCGACCTTGACCCGCCGGGGGTTCACGTCGGCCAGGCCGAACAGCGCGAGCACCGACTCACCGTGCAGGTAGGCACCGTCGCCCACCCGCAGGAGCGCCTCGGCGAACTGGTCGTGGACCGTCGCCGGGACGTCCGCCACGCGGTAGAGGCCGTAGGCGATGTGCTCCAGGCCGCCTCGTGCGGCGAGCTTCGGCAGCTCGACGGCCGGCACCCCGGCCTCTGCCGCGTCCCGCGTGGTGACGTAGCCGTGGTGGTCGAGCGCGATCTCCCGCACGATCGCCCGGTACGTCCGCTCGGCAGCCATGTCACAACGCTACCGAAACCGGTAGCGTTGTGACACCACGTCGAGGGGCAGCCCAGGGCGGGCCAACCCGCGTCAGCCCGGTCGGCGGGCGGCTCGGGTGACGGCGTCGGCCAGGGTGGTGCCGAAGTCGTCCCAGGTGCGGGTGGCGGCGACGGCGCGGGCCTCGGCCGCGGCCCGCTCCCGCTCCTCGGCGGGGCGGTCGAGCACCGACTCGACGGCGACCGACAGATCCTCCCAGCGGGGCGGCACGAGCACGCAGCCGGGCCCGGCCACCTCGCGGATCGACGGATCGTCGTAGGCGACCACCGGGCAGCCGTGGGCGCCGGCCTCCACCACCGGCAGCCCCGAGCCCCGCAGCTCGCCGGGGAGCACGAGCGCGGCGGCCTCGGCCTGGAGCCACGCCCGCTGCGCAGCGCCGACCGCGCCGAAGAGGTGGATGTCGTCGCGGTACGAGGACCGCTCGACGGCCCGGCGGGCGCCCGCGTCCACGATCCCCTCGCTCGTGAGGAGGTCGCTGCCCACGAGCACGAGCTTCAGGACCCGGCCCCGGGCGCGCAGGCGGTTGAACGCGGCGACCAGGTCGTCCAGGCGGGCGCCCTCGTGCGAGGAGCCGATGAACAGGAGGAACGGCGTGACGTCGAGCCCGAGGCCGCGGACCCGCCCCGCCTCCAGCGCGTTGAGGTCGGCGGGGTCGCCGCCCGAGTAGCCCAGCGGGGCCACCTCGACCCGGGCCGGGTCCAGGTGGAAGCCTCGCTCGGCGGCGAGGTCGAGGGTGGTGCGGGCGGTGTGGTCCGACACGGCGAGGACCGTCGCCGCCCGGGCGAGGGCGGTGCCGAGGTGCTGCTCGTAGAGGCGGCGGGTGCCGGCGGCGTAGGCGGCCCGGCCGAGCGGGAGGCCGGCCCGGCGGGCACCCCGGAAGGTGGGTCGGTAGAACTCGGGGTAGCGGTCCCCGAGCAGCAGCGCGCTCTGGTCGCGGATGACGACCACGCACGGGGTGCCGGCCGGGACGCCGAGCATGAAGTCGAACTGCACGAGCACGTCGACCTCCCGGGCGAGGATCGCCTCGCGCTCGGCCGAGACGGGGTCGCGCAGCTTGGCGATGCGCCGCATCGCCGGCTCCGGGTAGTCGACCACCCGCAGGGTGCGGCCCGCGAGCAGCTCGGCGGCGACGCCGCGCACGTCGGGGCCCGCCGGGTCCGCGAGGACCACGAACTCGGCGTCCGCCGGGGCGCGCCGGGCGAGCTGGCGGCAACCCTCGGGCACCACGTCGTCCAGCTCCACGTGGCGGCCGATCTGCACGATCCGCAGGTCCAGGCCGATGCGCATCAGCGGTCCCCCACCGAGCGGACCGTGTCGAGCAGCGACCGGGCGGCGTCGTCCCAGCGGTAGCGGGCGACGTTGGCGTGGCCCCGGGCCACCAGCTCGGCGCGGGCGGGCCCCTCCAGGCGCAGGAGCCGCTCCAGGCCGTCGGCCATGTCCGCGGGGTCGTAGGGGTCGACCAGCACGGCGGCGTCGCCCATCACCTCGGGCATGACCGACACGTCGCTGCCGAGCACCGGGGTGCCGACGGCCATCGACTCCAGCGGCGGCATGCCGAAGCCCTCGTAGGTGCTCACGTAGGCCGAGGCGGTGGCGCCGCTGTAGAGGGCGGGGAGGTCGTCGTCGGTCACGGTGCCGAGCAGCACCGCGATCTTCCAGCCGGCGGCGAGCGCGGCGTCGATGCGCCGGCGGACCTCGTGGTCGTTCCAGGCGCCGGCGCCCACGAACACGAGCGTGAAGCGCTCCGCGAGGTCGGCGGGCAGCCGGCAGAAGGCGTCGATCAGGCGCACGTGGTTCTTGCGGGGCTCGATGTTGCCGACGCTCACGACGTACTCGCCGAAGATCCCGTAGCGGCGGGTGACGTCCACGATCTCGCGATCGGAGCGGCGGTAGAAGTGGCGGGTGTCCGCGGCGCAGCCGACCACGTGCACCCGCTCGGGCTCCACGCCGTACTCCTCGGTGATCTCGGCGGCCATCGTGGCGGTGAGCGCGGTGACGGCGTCGGAGGTGGCGACGGCCCGGGCCACCCGGGGAGCGAGGAAGCGCCGGTTGCCGGCGTCGACCGCCTCGGGCACCTTCACGAAGCTGAGGTCGTGGACCGCGGTCACCGACCGGCTGCGGGCCAGCGGCCAGCGCACGTAGTCCGGGAAGAAGTAGGTGGCGGGGCCGAGCAGGAGGTCCATCCGAGGCAGGCGGTCCGCGGCGAGGAGGCGCCGGTACATCCAGTAGGTGATGGGCAGCGACAGCGGCCGCAGGTTCCTGAACCCGTACCGGGCGAGGCCGGCCCGGCGGTTGGCGGGCACCGCGACGGTGGCGCGGACGCCGGGCTCGTCGTCCAGCAGCCGGTCGAGGGCCCCGAGCAGGTGCATCGTGTAGTGGCCGATGCCGCTGAAGTGGTCGTCCACGAGCACCCGGCCGTCGATGACGAGGCGGGTGGTGCGGGCGGGGGCGCCGGGGCGCCGGCGGACGCGGTCGAGCACGGCCGGCCTCAGAGGTCGCCCTCGGCCTCGCCGTCGAGGCGGTTCCGACGGCGCAGGTTGACCATCAGCTCGCCGAGCAGGCCGAGCGACAGCATCTGGACGGCGACGACGATCAGGAGCACGCCGAGCAGCAGCGCCGGGCGGGTGCCGATGTCGTGGCCCTGGATGACCTTGGACCCGAGCATCCACAGCAGCAGCGCGCTGCCGATGGAGCCGATGATGAAGCCGATGCCGCCGAACAGGTGGAACGGGCGGGCCGTGTAGGTGGTGAGGAACTTGACGGTGACGAGGTCGAGGAAGCCGCGCCAGAAGCGGGCCCGACCGAACTTGGAGGTGCCGTGGAGGCGCTCGTGGTGCTCGACGTCCAGCTCGGTGACCTTGAAGCCGCTCCAGACCGCGAGCACCGGGATGTAGCGGTGCAGCTCGCCGTACATCTCCAGCGAGTCGGCCAGCTCGCGGGTCATGGCCTTGAGCCCGGAGTTGAAGTCCTTGCCGGGCACGCCGGTGACCCGGGCGGTGACCCCGTTGTAGATCTTGGAGGTGTTGCGCTTGACGAACCGGTCGTTGCGCACGGCCCGGCGGCCGGTGACGAGGTCGACGCCGCCCCCGTCGAGGAGGTCGAGCATCGCCGGGACCGCCCGGGGGTCGTCCTGCCCGTCGGCGTCCATGAGGACGATCCGCTCGCCGCGGGCCGCGGCGAGGCCGACCGACAGCGCGGCGGACTTGCCGGCGTTGCGGCGGAGGCGCACGTAGCGGACGCGGCCGTCGCGCAGGCCGCTCATGACCGTGCGGGTGCCGTCGGTGGAGCCGTCGTCCACCACGACGATCTCCCAGGTGGCGACGGCCTCGTCGAGGACCGCGGCGATCCCCGGGATGACCTCCCCGAGGTTCTCGGCTTCGTTGTAGGCGGGAAGGACGACCGAGACCTCGCAGCCCCCGTCGCCATCGTTCGTCGTCACAGCCGACGACGGTAGTGGGCCGGCACCTGCGGTCCCGCGTTCGGCGGACCGGACGGTTCGCGGCGGGGCGTAGGGTTGTGGCCCATGTGCGCCATGAAGGCCCTCGTCACGGGAGCATCCGGCTTCGTCGGCCGCCACCTCGTCACCCACCTGCGGGCCTCGGGCGACGAGGTGGTCGAGAGCGATCGCGACAGCGACGGCACCGACATCACCGATGCCGCATCCGTCCGGGCGCTGTTCGAGCGGGTGCGCCCCGAGGTCGTGTACCACCTGGGCGGCTGGGCCGACGTGGGCGGGTCCTGGCAGGCGCCGGTCGACGCGTTCCGGGTGAACGCCGAGGGCACGCTCAACGTGCTCGGCGCCGCCACCGACTGCGGGGTCCAGCGGGTGCTGGCGGTGTCCAGCGCGGACGTGTACGGCATCGTGACCCCCGCCGAGCTGCCGCTCACCGAGGACTCCCCGCTGCGGCCGGCGAGCCCCTACGCGGCGTCGAAGGTCGCGGCCGACTACCTGGGCCTCCAGGCGTGGCTGGGCCGTCACCTCCCGGTGCTGCGGGTGCGGGCGTTCAACCACCTCGGCCCCGGCCAGACCGACAAGTTCGTGGCGCCGGCGCTCGCGTCGCGCATCGCCCGGGCCGAGCGCGACGGCGGCGAGGTGCTGACCGTCGGCGACCTGTCGGCCCGGCGCGACTTCACCGACGTGCGCGACGTGGTCCGCGCCTACCGGCTGCTGGTGGAGCGGGGCGAGGCCGGCGAGGTCTACAACGTGTGCTCGGGCGTCGACCTGGCGGTGCAGGACCTGGCCGACCAGCTCGTCGCCCAGTCCCGGGTGCCGCTGCGCCTGGAGGTGGACGAGTCGCTGCTGCGCCCGGTCGAGCTGCCGGTGCTGCGGGGCAGCCACGACCGCCTCACCGCCGCCACCGGCTGGGAGCCCGAGATCCCGATGGCGACCACCCTCGCCGCCCTCCTGGAGGACTGGCGGGCCCGGGTGGCCGCCGGCGCCTGAGCCGAAGGTCGGCCCCGCCCGCGGCCCCCGGTGCCCGTCAGGCCCTGGTGGGCGTGGGGTCGCCGGCGACGACGGTCCAGGTGGCCCGGGTGTCGACCGCCGCGTCGCGCTCGCGCACGTCGTCCAGGCAGCGGAAGGCCACGGTGAGCCGCTCGGGGGTCACGTCGACCCGCAGGTAGCCGTGGGCGTTGATCTGCTCCAGGAGCTGCGGGGTCCGGGCCTCGGCCGGCGCCGAGAACAGCGTGGAGGAGATCGGCGGCGACATGAACTCCGGCGCGACCAGCTCGCTGGTCGGGTCGTCGGGGTCGGCGTGGACCTCCAGGGTCATGCCGGCGTGGTAGTCGCCGGTGAGCACGACCGGGTTCTCGACCGCCGCGAGCTGCGCGATGAGGCGCTTGCGGGCCGGCACGTAGCCGTCCCAGGTGTCGAGGTAGAAGTGGTCCTCGTCGGTGCCGACGTTCACGCCGGCCAGCACCACCGGGTTGGCGAGGAGGTTCCAGCGGACCCCGCCGCGGCCCAGGCTCTCCGTCAGCCACGCCTCCTGGTCGGCGCCGAGGCGGTCCCGCTCCTCGAAGCGCTCGTCGCAGGCGCCCTCGTCCAGCGCCCCCTGGAGCGCGTCGCCGGTGCGGCACGGCGGCACGTCCGCGTACTGGCGCTCGTCCAGCAGGTGGAGGCGGAACAGGTCGCCGGCGGCGAGGTCGCCGAAGACGTCGAGCCGGGCGCCGGTGGGGGCCGGGCGGCGGGTGGCGGTGTGCTCCCACCAGGCCCGGTAGGCGTGGGTCTTGCGCTCGACCGCGGCCGTCGGGTCCTCGGAGCCGGGCAGCGTGTCGCCCATGTAGTTGTTGGCCACGTCGTGGTCGTCCATCGTGGTCACGAACGGCGCGGCGGCGTGGGCGTCGCGCAGCTCGGGCTCCCGCTTGTAGCAGCCGTAGCGGACCCGGTAGTCGGCCAGGCTCGACAGGAACCGCTCGGGGAGCGGGGAACGGCCCGCCAGCATCTGGAAGGGGTACTCGTAGATGTAGTCGCCGAGGTGCACGACCAGGTCGGGCTCGTCCTCCACGAGGTGGCGGTAGGCGGCCCAGTGGCCCGACTCGTACATCTGGCAGTTGGCGATCGCGAGGCGGAACGACCCGGGGCTGGCGTCGGGCAGGGCGGCGGTGGTGCCGATCGGGCTCGTCCAGGTGCCGCAGCGGAAGCGGTAGCGGACCGCCTCCCCGGCGGGCAGGTCCTCGGCCACCACGTGGACGGCGTGGGCGTGCTCGGGCGTGGCGGTCGCCAGGCCGGCGGCGCGCAGGGTGGCGAACGAGTCGTCGTCGGCCACCTCCCAGATCACGTCGATCGGCCGGTCGGGCATGCCCCCGAGCCCGTCGGGGGCCACGGGGTCGACGGCGAGCCGGGTCCAGAGGACGACGGAGGTGGCGTCGGGGTCACCCGACGCCACGCCGAGCGTGAACGGGTCGCCGTCGAGGGTCGCGACGTTCACCGGCTCCGGTGCCGAGGGCGCGGTCGTGGTGGTGGCGGCGCCGGCGTCGTCGTCGCCACCGGCACAGGCCCCGAGGAGCGTGGGCGTGACCGCGGCGGCCGCCGCGCCCACGAGGAAGCGGCGCCGACCCAGCCCGCCGCCGTCGCCCGACGCATCCCTCGACCCGTTCACCGTCTCGTCACCTCGTGGTCCCCTCGTGTTCACGGCGCCGAGTGTGCCACGGCGGGGCGCCGCGGGCCCGCTCCGGCCCTGGTCGAGCGTCCCTACCTACTGGTAGGTAGGCTGGCGGCCATGGACCAGCACGCCCTCCTCCACGAGCTCGACCCGGTCGTCGGCGACCTGCTCGACCACCACCTCCGGACCTCCAAGGAGTGGTTCCCCCACGAGCTGGTCCCGTGGGGCCGCGGCCGCGACGTCGAGCGGGGCGAGGCGTGGGACCCGGGCGAGGTGGCGCTCAGCGACGCGGTCCGCTCCAGCCTCTTCGTCAACCTCCTCACCGAGGACAACCTCCCCTACTACTTCCGCACCATCGAGTCGATGTTCGGCCGCGACAGCAACTGGGGCACCTGGTCGCGCCGCTGGACGGCCGAGGAGGGCCGCCACTCGATCGTGCTGCGCGACTACCTGCACGTCACCCGGGCGATCGACCCCGTCGCGCTCGAACGGGCCCGCATGGCCCAGGTGGAGAAGGGCGAGGTGCCCGAGCCCGACAGCGCCACCGACGGCATCGTCTACGTGACCCTCCAGGAGCTGGCCACCCGCATCGCCCACCACAACACCGGCAAGCTGCTCGACGACCCGGCCGGCTACGAGGTCATGAAGCGCGTGGCCGCGGACGAGAACCGCCACCACCTCTTCTACCGCGACCTCGGCACCGCGGCGCTCCAGCTCGACCCGTCCGCGATGGTGCTCGCGATCGAGCGCCAGGTCCGCGACTTCGAGATGCCCGGCACCGGCATCCTGGACTTCGACGCCCACGCCATGGCCATCGCCCGCGCCGGCATCTACGACTTCTCGGTCCACCACGACTCGGTGCTCGTGCCGGTCATCGTCCGCCAGTGGGACATCGCGTCGCTGGAGGGGCTGTCGCCCGAGGCCGAGCAGGCCCGGGAGCGGCTGTTCAAGCAGATGCGCCGCATCGAGCGGGTGGGCCGCCGCTTCGCCGCCCGCCGGGCCGAGGCGATCGACGCCGAGGTCGCCCGCGCCGAGGCCGAGCCCGCGCCCACCCTCGTCACCGCCTGAGCCTGGGCACGCCCGGGCCCGCGGGAGCCCGGGCCGTCAGCCCGAGGCGGTGCGGACCGCCAGGTCGCCCACGCCGGCGCCCGCCGCGGCCTCGGCCGCCTGGCGGGCGTGGTAGCTGGAGCGGGTGAGCGGCGACGCCTCGACGTGGCCGATCCCCATCGCCTCGCCGGCCGCCTTCAGCGCGTGCAGCTCCTCGGGCCGCCACCACCGCGCGATCGGCAGGTGGTGGGTGGTGGGGCGCAGGTACTGGCCGATGGTGACGATGTCGCAGCCGACCCCGTTCAGGTCCGCCAGCGTGCCGAGCAGCTCCTCCTCGGTCTCGCCCATCCCCACGATGATGCTGCTCTTGGTGGTGAGCCCGGCCGCCTTGGCCCGGGCCAGCACCGCGAGCGAGCGGGCGTAGGAGGCCGAGGGCCGCACCGCCCGCTGGAGCCGGGCGACCGTCTCGATGTTGTGGTTCAGCACGTCGGGGCGGGCGTCGAAGATCACCCCGAGCGAGGCCGGGTCGCCCTTGCAGTCGGAGATGAGCGTCTCCACCTGCGTCTCGGGGCGGCGGCGGCGGATGGCCTCGATGGTGGCGGCGAACTGGCCGGCGCCGCCGTCGGGCAGGTCGTCTCGCGCCACGGTGGTGAGCACCGCGAACGACAGGCCCATGCGGTCCACCGCCTCGGCCACCCGCTCCGGCTCGCCGGGGTCCGGCAGCTCGGGCTTGCGGGTGTCGACCAGGCAGAAGCCGCAGGCCCGGGTGCAGCGCTCGCCGTTCACCATGAAGGTGGCGGTGCCGTCGGCCCAGCACTCGAAGATGTTGGGGCAGCCGGCCTCCTCGCAGACGGTGACGAGGTCCAGCTCCCGCATGGTCTTGCGCAGCCGCAGGTAGTCCTCGCCCATCCGCACCGGCGCCCGCATCCAGGACGGCTTGCGCTCCCCGGCAGCGAGGCCCTGGGGGACGCCGGCCTCCGCCAGGCGGCCGAGGAGGCGCACCGAGGTGCCCTCGGCCCGGGCCTGCTGGTCGATGCCGGCCTCGCGACCCCGGGTCGGGCCGGCCACCTGACCGGCGCCGAGGCCCGGGCCCTCGCCGCGGGAGAAGGGGGCGAGGTCCGCGTCGCGGTGGCGCCACACGACGTCCGCGCGCTCGTGGCCGCCGCTCCCCCACCGGGCCACGGCGTGCGCCACCACGAGGTCGGTGACCTCGGCCATCGAGGCGTCGACGCCCTCGGCCCGCAGCGAGGTGACCGCCTTGTCGGGGATGCCGCAGGGCACGATGTGGTCGAACATCGAGAGGTCGGGGTCCACGTTGAGGGCGAAGCCGTGCATGGTCCGGCCCCGGTTCAGGCGCACGCCGATGGCGCAGATCTTGCGGGGGTCGGGGCCCTCGGGGTCGACCCACACGCCCGGGTAGTCGGCCAGGCGCCCGGCCCGGAGGCCGAGGTCGGCGAGCACGTCGATCACGAGCTGCTCGACCGAGGCCACGTACGCCTGCGTGTCGGGGCGGTCGCCGCGACCCTTGCCGGGCAGGTGCAGGATCGGGTAGCCGACGAGCTGGCCCGGGCCGTGGTAGGTGACGTCGCCGCCCCGGTCGGTGGGCACCAGCTCGGCGCCCACGCTCGCCGGGTCCACGAGCACGTGGCGGGCGTCCGCTCGCACCCCGAGGGTGTAGACGTGCGGGTGCTCCAGGAGCAGCAGGTGGTCGTCCACCGCCTGCTCGTAGAGGCCACGCTGGAGGGCGTGGGCGTCCCGGTAGCGGACCCGACCGAGCCAGCGGACGTGCAGCGGGCGGCTCCCGACCGGGGTCGAGGGGGACGAGGGCGCGGCGGACATGGGGCCAGTCTGCCAAGTCGGTGCCGGTCGCCCACCGCCGGGGGCGCGCCGGCCCGACGATTGGGCGAGCGGAGCCCGGTCCGCCACCATCGGGTCATGGCGCTGCGACTGACCACGATCAACGTCAACGGCATCCGGGCGGCCGTCCGCAAGGGCTTCGGCGGCTGGCTGGCGGCGCAGCGGCCCGACGTGGTCACCCTCCAGGAGGTCCGGGCCCCCGAGGGGATGCTGGCCTCGCTCGTGGGCGAGGGCTGGCACGTGGCGGACGAGGAGAGCGACCGCGCCGGCCGGGCCGGCGTGGCGGTCATCAGCCGGGTGCCGATCGCCGCGGCGCGGGCCGGGCTCGCGGACCCGGCCGCCGGCTCGGCCGGGCGCTGGCTGGAGGTGGACCTCGACCTCGACGGCGGCGGCCGGCTCACCGTCGTGTCGTCGTACTGCCACACCGGCGAGGCCGACGACGAGGCCCGGATGGCCGAGAAGCACGCGTACCTGGGCGGCGCCGTCGACCGCCTCGCCGCGCTGGCCGCCGACGGCCGCCACGTGGTCTGGACCGGCGACCTGAACGTGGCCCACCACGAGTGGGACATCAAGAACTGGCGCGGCAACCGCAACAAGGCGGGCTTCCTCCCCGCCGAGCGCGCCCACCTCGACCGCATCGCCGCCGAGCACGGCTTCGTGGACGTCGTGCGCCACCTCGCCGGCGACGGCCCCGGCCCCTACACGTGGTGGACCTACCGCGGCCAGGCGTACGACAACGACGCCGGCTGGCGCATCGACCACCAGCTCGCCTCGCCCGGCCTGGGCGCGCGGGCGAAGGACCTCCACATCGACCGGTCCATGCCCTACGCGGCGCGCTGGAGCGACCACGCCCCCGTCACCGTCACCTACGGGCTCGACCTCCTGCCCGCTCCCTGAGCGACCGGGCGGCCCCGGTCGGGCCGGGCTCGCGCCTCGACCCGACCGGCGGTGCCACGAGGCGGCGCTACAGCTCGGCGGCCCAGTCGCGGGTCTCGATGATCTCGCGGACCCGGGCGATGAAGCGGGCGGCGTAGGCGCCGTCGAAGGCCCGGTGGTCCCAGCCGAGGGTCAGGTTGCCGACCGAGTGGATGGCGATGCTCTCGGTGCCGTCGGGGCCGGTCACCACCACGGGGCGACGGGCGACGCCGTCGGTCGAGAGGATCATCACCTGCGGCTGGTTGATGACCGGCAGCAGGAAGGCGTTGCCGGTGGAGCCGACGTTGGTGATGGTGACGGTGCCGCCGGTGATGTCGTCCGCGCTGAGCTTGCGGTTGCGGGCGCGGCCGGCCAGGTCGGCCACGCTGCGGGCGAGGGCCCGGAGCCGCTGGTCCTGGGCGTTGCGGATCACGGGGACGATCAGGCCCTCGTCGTCCAGGTCGACGGCGATGCCGAGGTTGACGCTGCCGTGGAGCTGGAGCGCGTCGGGGTCGTCGCCCATCGCGGCGTTGACGAGCGGGAACTCGACCAGGGCGTCGATGAGCGCCCGGCTGATGAACGGCAGGTAGGTGAGCGAGACGCCCTCCTCCGCCTTGAACGCCTCCCGGTTGGCCCGGCGCACCCGCTCCACGCCCTCGTAGTCGACCTCGGTGCTCACATACGCGTGGGCGGAGGTCTGCAACGAGTGCACCATGTGGTCGGCGGTGATGCGGCGGATCTTGTTGAGCGCCAGCGTGGACGACGTGCCCACCGCGGCCGCCGCGGCGGCCGTGACCCGGGCGGGCGGCGGGGCCGGTCGCGACGGCGACGGCGCGGGCGCCGCGGCGGCGGCCGGGGCCGGCGCGGCGGGCGCGGGCGGGGTCGGTGCCGGGGCGGGCTCGGCGGCCGGAGCCGGCGCGGCCTCGGCCGGGGCCGCCGCACGCGCGCGCAGGTGGTCCTCCACGTCCGAGCGGGTGATGCGGCCGCCGATGCCGGTGCCGGTCACCTCGGACGGGTCGACGCCGGCGTCCGCGAGCAGGCCGCGGACCACCGGCGACAGCAGCGGGGCGGGGGCGCTCGGGGCCGCGGGGGCGGCCTCGGCCACCGGCTCGGGGGTCGGCGCCGGGGCGGGAGCGGGCTCGGGCGCCGGTGCGGGCTCGGCCGGCGCCGCCTCGGGCCCCGGAGCGGCAGCGGGCTCGGGGGCCGGCTCGGGCTCGGGGGCGGGGGCCTCGGCCGGCTCGGCGGCCGGAGCGGCGGGCTCCGCCGCGGCGCCGCCGGGGCTGTCGCCCAGCACGGCCACCTTGGTGCCGACGTCGACGGTCTCGCCCTCGGGCACCAGGATCTCGGTGAGGTAGCCGCTCGCGGGCGAGGGCACCTCGGAGTCGACCTTGTCGGTGGAGACCTCGAACAGCGGTTCGTCCTCGGCGACCTGGTCACCGACGTTCTTGAACCACCGGGTGATCGTGCCCTCGGTGACGGATTCGCCGAGTTGGGGCAGCTCGATGTCGGCCATGCTTAGCGGCTCGCTTTCTGGTGCTGGGGGTGGGGTCAGGAGTTGAGGCTGCGGCCGGTCAACGAGAGCACGGCCTCGCCGAAGGTCTCAGACAGCGACGGGTGCGGCTGGAGCAGGTGGGCCACGTCGTCCACCGTGGCCTCCCAGTTGACCGACAGGTAGGCCTGGCCGAGCAGCTCGGTGACCCACGGTCCGGACAGGTGGACGCCCAGGAGGCGGCCGGCGGTGCCGCCGGCGCCCCGCTCGGCGATGATCTTCACCATGCCGTCGGTCTCACCGATGATGAGCGCCCGGCTGTTGCCCATCCAGCGGTGCTTGGAGACGACCACGTCGTGGCCGGCCTCGCGGGCGGCGTCCTCGGTGAGGCCCACGAAGGCGACCTCGGGCTGGCAGTAGATGCACCACGGGATGGCGTCGTAGTCGACGGGCACGGCCTGCTCCCCGAGGAGCTGCTTGATGATGTAGATCGCCTCGGCGTAGCCGACGTGGGCCAGGCCGGGGGTGGCGATGAGGTCGCCGGCGGCCCACACGCCGTCGAGGCCGGTGCGGAGCCGGTCGTCCACCGAGACGAACCCCCGCTCGTCCACCAGCACGCCGGTGCCGTCGAGGCCGAGGCTCTCCGAGAGCGGGCGGCGGCCGACCGACACGATGACGGCGTCGACCTCCAGGTCCTCCGAGCCCTCCAGCGCCAGGGTGGTGCCGGCGGAGCCCGGCGTGTGGCCGGTGACCTTGACGCCGGTGCGCACGTCGATCTTGCGGCGCTTGAAGGAGCGGAGGACGGTCTGCACGACGTCCTTGTCCACGCCGGGCAGGACCTGGGGCAGGGCCTCCAGGATCGTGACCTCGCTGCCGACGTCGCTCAGCATGGAGGCGAACTCGCAGCCGATGGCGCCGCCACCGATCACCGCCACCCGCCGCGGGACCTCGGTCAGCTCGAAGACCTCGTCGGAGGTGAGCACGACGCGGCCGTCCACCTCGAAGCCCGGGATGGTGCGGGGCACCGAGCCCGCGGCGAGGATCACGGCGTCGCCGGTGAGGCGGGGGGTGCCGTCGGCGCCGGCGACGGTGACCGAGCGGTCCGACGACAGGGTGCCGGTGCCGGCGAAGACGCTGACCTTGCGGTTCTTCAGGAGGCCGGAGAGGCCCTTGAACAGGGTGTCGACCACGCTGGCCTTGCGGTCCATCGCCGTGGCGAGGTCGAGGGTGGGCTCGCCGCCCTGCACGCCGAAGCGCGACGCCCCCGCCACGGTGCGGAAGACGTGGGCCGTCTCCAGCAGCTCCTTGGCCGGGATGCAGCCCCGGTGCAGGCAGGTGCCGCCCACCTTGTCCTTCTCCACGAGCGCCACGTCGAGGCCGGCCGCGGACCCGTAGAGCGCCGCCGCGTAGCCGGCGGGACCACCCCCGACGACGATCAGGTCGAAGTGCGTCCGGGGGGTGGCGTCGTCGCTCACTGGGGTCCTCTCGTCGTGGCCGCCGCGGGCCTGCGGTGGTTTCGCGGCCTCGACCGCGGGTGCGGCCACCACCCTACCGACCCCGGCGGCCGGTGAGGGCCGGGTCCGGGCCCGGCGCGACGGGTCGCCCCGGAGCTCAGACCAGGAGGAGCTGCACGGTGGAGGCCGCGAGGATCGCGACGCCGCAGAGGAGCGCGGCCAGGATCAGCTTGCGGGTGCTCATGACCGGACAGCGTACCGGCGGGCCCCGCCGCCCTACAGTTCGTGGCCGACCGTCGCCCACCCGGAGCCCACCCATGCGAGACGCCCTCGGCGCCGACCAGTCCATCCTCGTCCTCGGCGGCGCGTCCGACATCGCGCTCGCCACCGTCAAGGCCCTGGCGCGGGACCGCCTGGACACCGCGGTCCTCGCCGGCCGCGACCTCGACAAGCTCGGGGCGGCCGCGGAGGAGCTGCGGGCCGCGGGCGTCGGCACCGTCGACGTGGTGGCCTTCGACGCCGACGCCCCCGAGACCCACCGGGAGGTGGTCGAGCGGGTGTGGGCCGACCACGGCGACCTCGACGTCGTGCTCCTCGCCTTCGGCCGGCTGGGCGACCAGGCCGAGCTGGCCGCGGATCCGGCCTCGGCCGCCGCGCTCGCCACCACCAACTACGCCGGGGCGGTCTCGGCCGGCCTCGCCGTCGCCGCCCGGCTGAAGGAGCAGCGCCACGGCACCCTGGCCGTCATCAGCTCCGTCGCCGGCGAGCGGGCCCGGGCCGACAACTTCGTCTACGGGTCCACCAAGGCCGGCCTCGACGCGTTCGCGCAGGGCCTAGGCGACGACCTCGCCGGCTCCGGCGCCCGGGTCATGGTGGTGCGACCCGGCTTCGTCCGCACCTCGATGACCGAGGGGATGCCCGACGGCCCGATGGCCACCACCCCCGAGGCCGTGGCGGACGACATCGTCTCCGGCCTGCGGCGGGGCGCGCACACCGTCTGGTCCCCCGCCAAGCTCCGCCCCGTGTTCGCGGTGCTGAAGCTCCTGCCGCGCCCGCTCTGGCGCAAGCTCGCCGCCCGGCGCTGACCGGCCCGCTCCACCGCCCGCTCCCGCCCCCGCCGGCCCGCCACCGGGCGGGGGGACGGGCGGCCGATGACCCGGCCGAGTGGACCCTCCGGTACATTTCGGGTCGGACGATCGGGAGGTCGTCGGGGAGGAGCACCTGCATGGAACGACCGCTGACGGTCGCCGTCGTCGGCCAGGGCTACGTCGGGCTGCCGCTCGCGGTCCGCGCCGTCGAGGTCGGCCACCGCGTGATCGGCTACGACGTGGACGAGCGCCGCATCGGCGGCCTCCGGGCCGGCACCAGCCACGTGGAGGACGTGGCCGACGAGCGGCTCGGCGCCGCGCTCGCCACCGGCCGCTACCGCCCCACCGGCGACGCGGCCGACCTGGCCGGCTTCGAGGTGGCGGTGATCTCGGTGCCCACGCCGCTGCGCGAGGGGCTGCCCGACCTCAGCTACATCGAGGAGGCCGCCCGCCGCCTCGGCGAGCACCTGCGCCCGGGGGCGTGCGTCGTGCTGGAGTCCACCACCTACCCGGGCACCACCGACGAGCTGGTGCAGCCGCTGCTGGAGGCCGCCAGCGGCCTGCGGGCCGGCCCCGACTTCCACCTCGGCTACAGCCCCGAGCGGATCGACCCGGGCAACACCACCTGGACCTTCGAGACGACCCCCAAGGTCGTGTCGGGCATCGACGAGGCCAGCCTCGCCGCGGTCGCCGGCTTCTACGACTCGCTGGTGGCGCGCACCGTCGCGGTCCGCTCGCCCCGCGAGGCCGAGCTGACGAAGCTCCTGGAGAACACGTTCCGCCACGTGAACATCGCCCTCGTGAACGAGCTGGCGATGTTCGCGAAGGACCTCGACATCGACATCTGGAACGCGATCGACGCCGCCGCCACCAAGCCCTTCGGCTTCATGCCGTTCCGCCCCGGCCCCGGCGTGGGCGGCCACTGCCTGCCGGTCGACCCCAGCTACCTGTCGTGGCGGGTGCGGCACCGCCTCGGCCAGACGTTCCGCTTCGTGGAGCTGGCGAACGACGTGAACGAGCACATGCCCGACTACGTGGTCAACCGGCTCCTCGCCGCGTTCAACGACCGGGGCCTGGCGCTCAACGGCCACCGGGTGCTCGTGGCCGGCCTCGCCTACAAGCGCAACACCGGCGACGACCGGGAGTCGCCCAGCCGGCGCATCGTGGAGCTGCTCCACGCCCGCGGCGCCGAGGTCGTGGTGTGCGACCCCCACGTCGACCCCGCCGCGAGCCACCTCCAGGTGCCGGTCACCTGGGCGACCCTCGACGCCGGCACCGTCGCCGCCGCGGACGCGGTGGTGGTGCTCGTGGACCACGACGACTTCGACCTCGACCTCGTGGCCGCCCACGGCCGCTACGTGCTCGACACCCGGCGCTGCGTCGACGGCCCGACCGTGGAGTCGCTGTGAGCGCGGCCCCCGTGATCGGCCGCCCGACAGCCGCGCAGTAGCCTCGCGGCCCATGCAGGAGCCCGGAGGGACCACCGACCACCGCCCTCCGCGGCCCCTCGCGCTCGCGCTGCTCGTGGAGGCCCGGCCCAAGCAGTGGATCAAGAACCTCCTGGTGTTCGCGGCGCCCGCCGCGGCCGGCGTGCTCGGCCACGGTGACGACCTCCTCGCCACCATCGGCGCGTTCGCCTGCTTCTGCCTGGCCGCCGCCGGCACCTACTACCTGAACGACGCCGCGGACGTGGCGGCCGACCGCCGCCACCCCACCAAGCGCTTCCGGCCGATCGCCGCCGGGGAGATCCCGGTGCCCGCCGCCCGGGTGATCGGCGTCGTGGGCATCGCGGCGGCCGTGGGCCTCGGGCTCGCGATCAACCCGGAGCTGGCGCTCGTGGTCGGCCTCTACGTGGCCACCACGACCGTCTACAGCCACTGGCTCAAGCACCTGCCGATCTTCGACGTGGTCGGCGTCGCCACCGGCTTCGTGCTGCGGGCCGTGGCCGGCGGCACCGCCGCGGACGTGCCGATCTCCAACTGGTTCTTCATCGTCGCCTCGTTCGGCTCGCTGTTCATGGTCGTCGGCAAGCGGCGGGCCGAGCTGGCCGAGCTGGGCGACGACGCCGGCAGCACCCGCCGGGCCCTCGACGGCTACCCGCCCGGGTTCCTGGCGCAGATGCAGACCGTCGCGGTCGGCGTCGTGCTCGTCGGCTACTGCCTCTGGGCCTTCGAGAAGGCCGAGCTGGCCGACGCGTCGGAGCCGTGGTTCCAGCTCTCGATCGTGCCGTTCGCGCTGGCCATCTTCCGCTACAGCCTCCTCGTGGACTCCGGCCACGGCGGTGCCCCCGAGGACGTGGTGCTCGGGGACCGCACCCTCCAGGTGATCGGCGCGCTGTGGGCCGTCACCTTCGCCCTGGGGGTCTACCGATGACCGAGCCGCGCCTCGACCACGACGACGAGCTGCTCGCCGGCTGGGGCCGCACCGCTCCCACCCCGGCGACGGTCCTGCACCCGGCGGACCGCGAGCAGCTCGCCGAGGTGCTCGCCGAGGTCGGGCCCCGGGGGCTCATCGCCCGCGGCCTCGGCCGCTCCTACGGCGACGGCGCCCAGAACGCCGGCGGCCACGTCGCCTCCACCGTGCGGACCTCGGGCCTGGTGGACCTCGACCTGGCCTCGGGCACCGTCACCGCCCTCGCCGGCACCTCCATCGACGAGCTGATGCGCTGGCTCGTCCCGCTCGGCTGGTTCGTCCCGGTCACCCCCGGCACCCGGCAGGTGACCGTCGGCGGGGCGATCGCCGCGGACATCCACGGCAAGAACCACCACCGGGTCGGCTCGTGGTGCAGCGCGGTGCGGTCCCTCACGCTGCTCACCCCGGCCCACGGCCTCCGGGTGGTCACCCCCGAGGGCGACCCCGACCTGTTCTGGGCCACCGCCGGCGGCATGGGCCTCACCGGCGTGATCGTGGACGCCACCTTCACCCTGCACCGCATCGAGACCAGCCGCCTCGCGGTCGACACCGACCGCACCCCCGACCTCGACGTCACCCTCGACCTGATGGAGCGGGGCGACCACGCCTACGACTACTCGGTGGCCTGGATCGACCTGCTCGCCACCGGCCGCTCCCTCGGCCGGTCCATCCTCACCCGGGGGCGCTTCGCCACCCGGGACGAGCTGGGCCGGCGCGGCGCGGCGCACCCGCTCGACTTCCGCAGCGGCACCGTGGCCACCGCGCCCCCGGTGTTCCCCTCCGGGCTGCTCAACCCGCTCACGGTGCGGGCGTTCAACGAGCTCTGGTACCGCAAGGCGCCCCGCCGGGCCCGGGGCCAGATCCAGTCGATCACCCAGTTCTTCCACCCGCTGGACCTCGTCGGCGAGTGGAACCGCATCTACGGCCCGGCCGGGTTCGTGCAGTGGCAGTGCGTGGTGCCCCTCGACGCGGTGGACGACCTGCGCTGGATGGTCGACCGCCTCGCCCGCTCGGGCTGCACCTCCTTCCTCGCGGTCCTGAAGCGCTGCGGCCCCGGCAACCCCGGCCACCTCTCCTTCCCGATGGAGGGGTGGACGCTCGCGCTCGACATCCCCACCGACCGCTCCGGCCGGCTCGGCACGCTGCTGGACGACCTGGACGAGCGGGTCGTGGCCGCCGGCGGCCGCGACTACCTGGCGAAGGACAGCCGGCTCCGCCCCGACCACCTGCCCGCCATGTACCCGCGCCTGGACGAGTGGCGCGAGGTGGTGGACAAGGTCGACCCCGACCGGCTGCTGGTCAGCGACCTCGCCCGCCGGCTCCGCATCCGCGGCTGAGCCGCCCGCGGCGCGCCGTCAGGGGTTGCCGGCCACGATCCGCCCGGGCAGCGCGCAGCACCGGGCCAGCTCCTCGGCCAGCCCCTCGCCGTCGGCGTCGGGCACCGGGAGGTCCGCGATCTCCAGGGTCGGCACCTCGACGTGGGAGATGCCGGGGTGGCACGGGCGGTGGTCGACCTCGCCGGGCCCGAACAGGTCCTCGTGCAGCTTCTCGCCCGGCCGCAGCCCCGTGTAGGCGATCTTGATGTCCCGGTCGGCCTCGGCCACCAGGCGCCGGGCCACGTCGTCGATGCGCACCGGCACGCCCATGTCGAGCACCAGCGCCTCGCCGGCCCGGCCCACCGCGCCCGCGTGGATCACGAGCTGCACGGCCTCCTCGACGGTCATGAAGTAGCGGGTCACCTCGGGGTCGGTGACCGTGACCGGTCCGCCGCTCGCGATCTGGCTCCGGAAGGTGGTGAGCACCGAGCCCCGGCTGCCGAGCACGTTCCCGAACCGCACGCTCAGGTAGGTGCCGTCGCCCCGGGCCGAGGTGGCGGCGGTGACCCGCTCCGCCAGCCGCTTGGTGTAGCCGAGCACGCTGCACGGGTCGGCCGCCTTGTCGGTGGAGATGTTGACGAACCGGTCGACGCCGAACTCCAGCGAGGTGTCGAGCAGCGACACCGTGCCCCACACGTTCGTCTTGAGGGCCTCGGTTGGGTGCATCTCCAGGAGCGGCAGGTGCTTCAGCGCCGCGGCGTGGAACACGACCTCGGGCCGGTGCTCCGCGAACACCTCCCGCATCCGCTCCCGGTCCCGGATGTCGGCGACCACCAGGTTGCGGGTCTCCAGGAGCGCCCGGCCCTCGATCGAGAGCTGCACCGCGTGCAGCGCGGACTCGTCGCGCTCGACCATGACCAGGCAGGCCGGGGCGTAGCGGTAGATCTGGCGGCACAGCTCCGAGCCGATCGAGCCGCCGGCGCCGGTCACGAGCACCCGCTTGCCGGTGAGGTAGCCGGCCACCGAGGCCACGTCGGTGTCCAGCTCGTGGCGGCCCAGGAGGTCGACGGTGGTCACCGGCCGGATGTCGCCCATGCCGACCTCGGCGCCGTACAGCTCGCCGACCGACGGCAGCACCAGCAGGCGGATGCCGGCGTCCTGCGCGATCTGCTCCATCTCCCGGATGACCCCGGAGCCGATGCTCGGGATGGCCAGCAGCGCCACGGTGGCCCCGTGCCGCTCGGCCACCCGCACCAGGTCGTGGCGGCGGCCCCGCACCGGCACCCCCCGGATGTGCAGGCCCGACTTCGCGGGGTCGTCGTCCAGCAGGGCGACGGGCAGGTACCGGCCGGCCGGGTTGCGCAGCATCGCCGTGATGATCTGCTGGCCGGCCTCGCCCGCGCCGATCACCACCAGCGGCTCGGCGTCCTCGCGCGACGGGCGCAGCGCGGCGTCGCGCAGCCAGCGCCACACGAGCCGGTACGCCGAGGCGAGGGTGAGCGCCAGCGTGCTGGCGATGAGCGGCACGGACAGGGGCACGAGGCGGTGCCAGGCGTCGATCGCCACCAGGATCGCGGTGGTCAGGCCGACGGTCACGACGAGGCTGTTCAGCTCCTCGAACGAGCCGACGCGCTGGCGGCCGAGGTACAGGCCCCGCAGGGTGCCGACGCCGACGAGCACGACCACCGCGAGGGCGCCGAAGGTGGCGGCGTCGCGCAGGTGCTCGGTGCCCGGCGCGAAGTCGTAGCGGAGCGCGGTGCCCGCGATGACCGCCGCGTAGATCGCGAGTGCGTCCGTCACCGCCTGGATCACCCGCCGCACCCGGTACCGCGAGGGGCGCAGCCGCCCCAGGATGGTGCGGTAGGTCATCGCGTGGCCTGAGCCTTGGACATGTGACCCCTCCCCCGAAAGGCCGTCGACCGGTTCGACGTGCCCGAGACGGTACCGTCGTTGCCCGTTGCGTTCCACCCGGATCGCGCACGGACCCGAGGGGAGCGCCGGTTGGTCGAAGTCGCAGGCACGGGTGAGACCGATCGCCGTCGCCGCGCCGCGCGGCGGGCCGCGTCCCGGCGGCGCACCGTCGCCCTCGCCGCGCTCGCCGGCCTCGCCGCGCTCGCCGCCCCGGCGGCCTTCACCGGCCACGCGGCGATCGACGCGCTGGAGCGAGCCCTCCTGGCCGGCGGCTTCACGTTCGTGGTCGCCCACGGGCGGCGCGCCACCCTGCTGGTGGGCACCGCGGTCGTCGCTGCCCTGTCGCGCGACGTCTCGCTCTGGCTCCTGCTCGCCTCGATGGCCGCGTCGCTCGCCAACCTCACCCGCCCGCGCCGGGTCAAGGAGCTGGGCGCCCTCGCCGCCGGCGCCGCGGTCAACGCCGCCCTGTGGGCGCCCGCAGCCCACCGTCCCGCCGCCGTGCACCTGCTGACGGCGCTGGCCGGCGCGGTGGTGCTCGTTGCCGCGGGCCGCCAGCTCCGCAGCACCGACCGCCGGGTGCTGGTGCGCGCCAGCGTCGCCCTCGCGCTGGTGCTCGCCGCCGGCGTCGCCTTCGCCGCGGTCGCCGCGGCCCGATCCGCGCCCGCGATGGCCACGGGCGCGGACCGCGCCCGCCAGGCGCTGACCGCGGTTCGCGACGGCGACTCGGAGCGGGCCGCCCGGCTCCTCGACCAGGCCGGCGCGGACCTCGACCGGGCCCGCGGCGCCCTGGGCGGCTGGGCCGCACCGGCCCGCCTGGTCCCCGCCCTCGCCCAGCAGGTGCACGCGGTGGAGGTGGCCGTCGCCGAGGCCCACGCCGTCACCGACGCGGCGGACGACCTGCTCGCCACCGACTACGACTCGCTGCGCTACGAGGGCCGGCTCGACGTCGAGCGCGTCGCCGCCCTCGGCCCCGGCGCCGAGCGGGTGACCGAGGTCCTCACCACCGCCGACCACCGCCTCGCCGAGGTGGCCGACGGCCCGCTCCTCGGCACCCTCCGCCGGCGCCTGGACGAGTTCCGGGACTCGATCGAGCGGGCCCGGCGGGACGCGGCGCGCGCCGCGCTCGTGCTCCGCGAGCTGCCCGAGCTGGCCGGCGCCCGCGGCGAGCGCCACTACCTGGTCGTGTTCACCGCGCCGGCCGAGCTGCGCGGCGGGGGTGGCTTCATCGGCTCCTACGCCGAGCTCACCGTGGTGGACGGGCGCCTGGAGCTGTCGCGGTCCGGGCGGATCGGCGAGCTGGTCAGCTACGCCCCCGACAGCGGCCGCACCCTCGACGCCCCGGCCGACTACGTGCGCCGCTACGGCCGCTTCCACGTGGAGGACCACGTGCAGGACGCCACCCTGTCGCCGGACTGGCCCGCCACCGCGCAGGCGCTCGCCGGCATCTACCCGCAGGCGGGCGGGCGGGCGGTCGACGGGGTCCTCGCGGTCGACCCGACCGGCCTCGCCGCCCTCCTGGAGCTGACGGGACCGGTCGCCGTCGAGGGCCTCGACCGGCCGCTCGACGCCTCCAACGCCGCGACCTTCCTCAGCCGCGACCAGTACCTGGAGCACGGGGACCGGGCCGCCCGCGAGGAGGTGCTCGCCGCCGCCACCCGGGCCACCTTCGAGGCGCTGACCGACGCCTCGCTGCCCGCGCCCCGCACGCTCGGCGACGTGCTCGGGCCCGCGGCCCGGGGCCGCCACCTCCGGGTCTGGCTGCGCCGCCCCGCGGAGCAGGCGGTGCTGGCCGAGCTGGGCGCCGACGCGCCGCTGGCGGTGCCCGCGGGCGCGGACGGCTTCACGCTCGTGCAGCAGAACGTGGGCAACAACAAGATCGACGCCTACCTGCGCCGCGACCTCGTCTACGAGGCGACGCTCGACCCCGCCACCGCGACCGTCACCGGCGACCTCACCGTGACGCTGCGCAACGAGGTGCCGGCGCTCGACCTGCCCGACGCGGTCGTGGGCAACGAGCGCGGCGCGCCCCGGGGCACGAACCTCGCCACCCTCGCGCTCCACACCCGGCTCCAGGTGGCGTCGGCCACCGTCGACGGCACCCCCGCTCTGCTCGGCCACGACACCGAGGCCGGCGCCCCCGTGTGGGACACGTCGCTCCTCGCCGTGCCCCCCGGCGGCGACCTCACCCTGCGCGCCGAGGTGCAGGCCGACCTCGACCTCCGCGCCGGCTACCGCATCCGGCTCGTCCCGCAGGGCACCGTCGCCCCCGACGCCATCCGGGTGAGCGTCCGCCTCGCCCACGGCCGCTTCGGGTCCTGGCAGAGCGACCACGGCGGCGCCCGCGTCGAGGCCGACGGGGACCGGCTGACGATCACCGGCACCCTGGACGAGGTCCTCGACGTCACCGTCCCGATCCGACGCTGACCCGGCGGCGGTGCAGGCACTAAGGTTCCCCCAACACGCGCGACCCGACCGCGGGTCCCGGGGAGGGTATCTGCACATGCTCCGCAAGCTCATCGTCGCCACCGCCGTGCTGGTCGCGCTCGCCGCCTCGCCGGCCGCCGCGCAGTACACCTTCGTGGTCACCCCCGGCACCGTCTCGCCGGGCGCCACCGTCAACGCCTCGGGCGGCGGCTGCTCCCCCGGCTCCGACGTCTCCATCACCCTCGCCCCCGCCGCCGCCAAGGCCCGCGCCGCGACCGGCACCGAGGTCGCCACCGGCACCGCGGACGACGAGGGCAACTTCAACATCGCCTTCCAGGTGCCCGCCGGCACCGCCCCCGGCGAGTACGTCGTGACGGCCACCTGCGGCGGCCAGGTGCAGAGCCAGACCATCACCGTGCAGGAGGCCCCGAGCCCCTCGACCGGCGGCGGCACCGTCCCCACCCGGACCCAGGGCGGCGGCTCGCTGTCGACCACCGGCTCGAACCTCAACGGCGTCGGCCTCGTGGGTGCGGGCCTGCTCACCGCCGGCGGCCTGGTGCTCGTCGTGGCCAAGCGCCGCCGCACCGCCACCGCCTGACCCCACCCCCGGCCGGGTCCAGCCGGCCCGCGGCGAACGAGGTGCCCGCCCCGAGGGGCGGGCACCGTCGCGTCAGCCCTGGCGGAGCGAGTCGCGGATCTCGCGGAGCAGGGCGATCTCCTCGTCCACCTCGGCGTCGGGCACCGGCTCGCGGCGCATGCGCTCCTTGGCGGCGTTGTACGCCTTCACGATGAGGAACAGCACGAAGCCGACCAGCACGAAGCTGATGACCGCGTTCAGGAACTTGCCGTAGTAGATGTCGCCCTTCCCGATGCCCAGGGTCAGGCCGTCGAAGCCCGGCTTCCCGAAGATGGCGGCGATGATCGGGGTGACGATGTCCGCGACCAGGCTGTCCACCACGGTCTTGATGTACAGGGCGAGGATCAGCCCGATGGCCACCTCGACCAGGTCGCCGTCGAGCAGGAACTTCTTGAACTCTTTGATCATGACGATCCTTTCTGGGGGTTTCGCTGAAGGGTAGGGCGAGCCACCCCCGCCGGGGACGATGATGTGGTCATGGAGATCGCCATCACCGGCGGCACGGGCTTCCTCGGCACCGCGCTGCGCCACGCCCTCGACGCGGACGGCCACCGGGTCCGCATCCTCTCCCGCCGGGCCGACGGTCCCGACACGATCCACTGGGACCCGGCCCGGGGGGAACTGGACCCCGCGTCGCTGCGCGGCGTCGACGCGGTCGTGCACCTCGCCGGCGAGGGCATCGCCTCCCGGCCCTGGAGCGCGGCGCAGCGCGAGCGCCTGCGCACCAGCCGCACCGCCGCCACCCGGCTGCTCGTGGACGCGCTCGGCGCGCTCCCCCGGCCCCCGTCGGTGCTCGTGGGCGCGTCGGCGGTCGGCTGGTACGGCGACCGGGGCGACGAGGTGCTGGAGGAGACCTCGGCGTCGGGCGACGACTTCCTCGCGGACCTCTGCCGGGCCTGGGAGGCCGAGGCCGAACGGGCATCGGCGCTGGGCGTCCGCACGGTCCGCATCCGCACCGGCATCGTGCTCGACGCCCGCGGCGGCGCCCTGGCCAAGCAGCTCCCCGCCTACCGGCTGGGCCTCGGCGCCCAGGCCGGCGACGGCTCGGCCTGGATCCCCTGGATCAGCCTCCACGACCACGTCGCCGCGGTCCGCCACCTGCTGGGCGCCGACGTGTCGGGCCCGGTCAACCTCACCGGGCCGGCGCCGGTCCGCAACCGCGACCTCACCCGGGCGGTCGGCCGGGCCCTCGGTCGCCCCACCTTCCTGCGCATCCCCCGGCTGGTGACCCGGCTGCCGCTCGGCGTCGGCCCCCTGGTGGAGTCGCTGCTGTTCGCGTCGCAGCGGGCGATGCCGGCGGTGCTCGACCGGGACGGCTTCGCCTTCCGCCACGAGACGATCGACGCCGCGCTCGCCGACGTCCTCGCCCGGCGCTGACCCGGCGCTGGGGCGGGTGCTCGGGGGTGCCGGGCACGGTGCCGACCGGCGCGGGGCCGGGTGCCGTCCGGTGACGGCCGGGGCGACGGCGCACGGTACGGTCTCCCGCCGTGTCAGGTTCCGGAACCCCCGTGGCAGCGTTCGACTTCGACGGCACCCTCACCCGGCGGGACACCCTCGTCGGGTTCCTCCGCTTCGCCTGCGGCACCCCGGCGCTCGCGGCCGCCCTCGCCCGCACCGTGCCCACCGCGGTCCGGGCCCGGACCGGCCGCCTCCCGGGCGGGATCGAGCCCCGCGACGCCGCCAAGGAACGCCTCCTGGCCCTGCTGTTCGCGGGGCGCGACGCCGGCTGGCTGGCCGAGCGCGGCGCCGCCTACGCCGAGCGCCTGCCCGGCCGGCTCCGGCCCGACGTCCGCGCCCGGCTCGACTGGCACCGGGCGCAGGGCCACCGCCTCGTGATCGTCTCGGCCAGCCTCCAGACCTACCTGGACCACATCGGCCGGACGCTCGGCTTCGACGAGGTCATCGGGGTCCGCCTCGCCGCCGACGACCGCGGCCGGCTCACCGGCGCCCTCGTGGGCCCGAACGTGCGGGGCCCGGAGAAGGAGGTCCGCCTGCGCCGCTGGCTGGCCGACGGGTGCCCGGACCACGGCGAGATCTGGGCCTACGGCAACAGCAGCGGCGACCGGGAGCTGCTCGCGCTGGCCGATCACCCGCTGCTCGTGACCCGCCGGCCGATCCCCGCCGAGCCCGCCGGCTCCCCTGCCTGAGCACCGGGTGGCGGTCCCGCCCGGACGCGACGGAGCCGCCACCCGGGGGTGGCGGCTCCGTGCAGGTCCTGGCTCGGCGGCTGCGTCAGCTCACTTGGGCTGCATGCGGATACCGGCGTCGATGCGGATCGACTCGGCGTTGAGGTAGCTGTTGCGGAGCAGCTCGGCCGCGAGGGTCGCGAACTCGTCGGCCCGGCCGAGGCGCTTCGGGAACAGCACGCCGGCGGCGAGGCGCTCCTTGAACTGCTCCGACGCCTCGCCCTCGCCGTAGATCGGCGTGTCGATGAGGCCGGGGAGGATGGTGTTGACCCGGATGCCGACCGCGGCGAGGTCGCGGGCGACGGGCAGGGTCATGCCCACCACGCCGCCCTTGGAGGCGGAGTAGCTGGCCTGGCCGATCTGGCCGTCCTCGGCGGCGACCGAGGCGGTGTTGACGATGGCGCCCCGCTCACCGAACTCGTCGGCCTCGTTCTGCGACATGGCGGTGGCGGCGATGCGGATGCAGTTGAAGGTGCCGACCAGGTTGATCTCCACGACCTTCTTGAAGATGTCGAGGTCGTGGGCGGAGCTGTACTCGCCGTCCTTGCCGATGGTGCGGGTGGCCCAGCCGATGCCGGCGCAGTTGACGAGCGCCTTGAGCGGCCCGAGGTCCTTGGCGGCCTCGACCGAGGCGATCACCTGGTCGGTGTCGGTCACGTCGCACGGCACGAACACGCCGCCGATCTCCTGGGCCAGCGCCTGGCCCTTCTCGGCCTGGCGGTCCAGGTCCGCGACGACGACCTTGGCGCCGAGCGAGGCGAGGTGGCGGCTGGTGGCCTCACCGAGGCCCGACGCGCCGCCGGTGACGATTGCACTGATCCCGTTGATCTCCATGCCCGCACTCTATTGACTGCCCGGTCAAGTGGCCAAGCGGCGGTCCGACCCCGTCGCGGGCCACCGCTACGCTCGGGCCCCGATGACCGCACGAGTGTCCAGCCTCCGCCGTTCCGCCGCCGCGCTCGCCCTGCTCGCCGCCCTCGCCACGGCCTGCTCCAACACCGGCAAGCCCACCCTGGAGGCGGCGCCCGCCGCCTCCACCACGACCGCCCCGGTCACCACGACCACGGTGCCCGACACCGCCCCGATCGGGCCGCACAACCTCCTCGGCTACATCGCGACGCCCACCGGCGCCCCGCAGGTGCACGAGGCGCCCGACGCCTCCTCGCCGGCGGTCGAGATCGGTGAGACGACCCCGGCCGGCGCGCCGATGACCTTCGCGGTGGTCGGCACCCCCGCCGACGGCGACGCGTGGCTCCGGGTGGTGCTGCCCACCCGCCCCAACGACCACACGGGCTTCGTCCCCGCCGACAGCGTCACGGTCACCCGCACCGACCTGCGGGCCTTCGTCGACCTCGCGGCCCGCACGCTCGTGGTGGAGCGAGACGGGGCCGACGTCGCCCGCTACACCGTGGCCGTCGGCACCACCGACAACCCCACCCCGGTGGGCGCCGGCTACGTCACCGAGCTGCTGGAGACCCCCGCACCCGACGGCGCCTACGGCCCCTACGCGTTCGGCCTCTCGCTCCACTCGGACCAGATCACCGAGTTCGGCGAGGGCGGCGACGGCCAGGTCGGCATCCACGGCACCAACCGGCCCGACCTGATCGGCGAGGCCGTGTCGCACGGCTGCGTCCGCCTCGACAACGACGACATCCGGGCGCTCGTGGCCCTGGAGGTCCCGCTCGGGATGCCGGTCTTCGTCACGTGAGCGACCGGCCCCGGCACACCCCGTGAGCGACCTGCCCCGGTTCCCGTACCACCCGGATCCGGTGGCCACCGGCGCCTTCGAGGCGCGAACCCACACCTGCCGAGCCTGCGAGCGACCCCGCGCCTGGTCGTACGCGGTGGCGCCCTACGCGACCGAGAACCTGCGCGACGCGCTCTGCCCGTGGTGCGTGGCCGACGGCACCGCGGCGGCGCGCTTCGACGCCCGCTTCACCGACCTGTCCGCCAGCGAGGTGCCCGAGGGGATCGACCCGGCCGTCCTGGACGCGCTGACCCACCGCACCCCCGGCTTCTCGGCCTGGGACCAGGAGCGGTGGCTGTTCCACTGCGGCGACGCCGCCGCCTACCTGGGGGCCTGCGGCTGGGAGGAGCTGGAGGCGCTGCCCGCGGTGCGCGCCGCGCTCGTGGACCGGGCGATCGCCGACGGCCTGCCCCGGGAGCCGGCCGAGGCGTTCGTCGGCTCGCTCGACGTGGACGGCGCGGCCACCGCCTACCTGTTCCGCTGCCGGCGCTGCGGCGAGCACCTGGCCTACGCCGACGCCGACACCGAGTGACCGCGGCCGCCACCCCGCCGCCAGGCTCGCCCACCCCGTCCGGGTCCCGCCCGGCTCAGCCGGCCGGCAGGTCGCGCCGGTCCAGCGCGGCCAGGCCGAACACGGCGAGGGCGGCGGCCCCGGCCACCAGCAGCGCCATGGGCAGGACCCGCACCTCGCCGCCGGGCAGGTGGGGCACGTGCGTGAACGGCGACAGGTCCCGGAACCACGAGCCGAGGTCGACCAGCGCGCCCACCAGGTAGACGGTCACGCACCAGCCGAGGAACGCCCACGTGCCCGCCACCGCCCGGGGCACCCGGCCCACCACCGCCAGCGCCACGCCGAGCACCAGCCACGCGGCCGGGAGCTGCACCAGGCAGGCCGAGAGGGTGCGGAGGGTGGTGTCGAGCCGCCCGTCGGGGCCGCCGGGCGCCGCCAGGCCCAGCGCGATCCCCCCGATCACCAGCACCACCGCCGGTGCGATCGCCGCGACCGCCAGGTGGGCGAGCGCCCACGTGCGCCTCGGGACCGGCCGCGAGAGCAGCAGCTCCGCCCGGCCCGACGCCTCCTCCTCGTGGAGGCGCAGCAGCACCTGGACGGCGAGGCCGGCGGCGAGGAGACCGAACAGCGAGGCGATCACCGACAGGTAGGCGTCGCGCACGCTCCCCGACCCGCCCAGGCGATCGAGCGACTCGCCGACCGACGGCGTGTCCTCGACCAGGGCGTCGACCCCGCCGGTGAGCGCGCCGAGCAGCACGCCGACCGCGGCCACGCCCACCGCCCACACCCGCAGCGTCGCCCGGTGCAGCCGGCGGGCGAGCGCGAGGGGCGAGCGCAGCGACGGGGTGGCCGCCGGCGGGCCGGGGCTGGGCACGAGGAGGCCGCCGCCGAGGTCGCGGCGCTCGCGCACGATCGCCACCGCGGCCACCAGGGCCGCGGTGGCCGCCAGCACGAGCAGCAGCGGCAGCGGGCGATCGGCGCCGAACGGGTCGGTGCGCTGGAGCCAGCCGAAGGGCGACAGCCACCGCAGCCACGCCAGCCCGCCGCCGCCCTCGGCGCTCACGTCGCCCACCATCCGCAGGACGAACGCGGCGCCGACGGCGAGCGACAGCAGCTCCCGGGCGGCCCGGGCCGTGGCGGCGACCTGGGCGGCGAGCGCCCCCAGCGCGCCGAACGCCCAGGCCGCGCCGATGAGCTGGGCCCCCGACCAGCAGCGACCCGCCGACCGGCTGGCCCCTGGCCGAGAGCGCCAGCGCCGCCACCGCGCCGGCGGCCAGGCCCACCGAGGCGCTCACGGCGAGGGCCGCCGCCTCGGCGGCCAGGCGGCCGAGCGGCAGGGCGCCGAGCAGCTCGGTCACGCCCGACTCCTCGTCGGCCCGGCTGTGGCGGATGGCGAGGAACCCGGCCACGAGGGCGGCCACCACGGGCAGGAAGCCGCCCCGCCACGCTGCGAGCTGGCCGACCGACGAGCCCGTGAGCGGGCCGTAGAGGGCCACGAACGCGGCGTTGCCCCGGCTCGCCGCCACGAAGCGGACCCGGTCGGGGGCGTCCGGGTAGAGCCGCTGGAACGTCGAGACGAACAGGACCGGCAGGAGCCCGAGCCCGACGATCCAGATCGAGCAGCGGAGGCGGTCCCGGCGCAGCGCGGCCCGCAGCAGCGCGGGTGCGCCCCGCCACGCGCTCATCGCCCCTCCCCGGCCGGGTCCCCCTCGTAGGCGCTCAGGAACAGCTCCTCCAGCGTCGGCGGTCGGCTCACCAGGTTGCGGACCCCGGCCTCGGTGATGCGGGCGAGCACGGGGGCGAGGCCGACCCGGTCGACGGCGAGGTCGAGGGTGGCGCCGTGGACGTGCAGGTCGTGGACGTTCGGGTCGTCGTCCAGGCCGGCGACGGGCCGCGCCACCTCGGCGGTGATGCGGGTGCGGCCCACCGCGCGCAGGTCGTCGAGCGATCGGGCCTCCACGGTGCGGCCGTCGCGGATGATCGTGACCCGCTCGCAGAGCGCCTCCACCTCCGAGAGGATGTGGCTGGAGAGCAGCACCGTGGTGCCATCGGCCGCCGCGACCTCCCGGACCACCCGGCGGAACTGGTCCTCCATGAGCGGGTCGAGGCCCGAGGTGGGCTCATCGAGCACGAGCAGGTCGACCGGGGCGGCGAACGCGGCCACGAGCGCCACCTTCTGCCGGTTGCCCTTGGAGTAGGTGCGGGCGCGCTTGGTGGGGTCGAGCGCGAACCGCTCGATCAGCTCGTCCCGGCGGGCGGGCTCGCTGCGACCCCGCAGCCGGAGCAGGAGGTCGATGATCTCGCCGCCGCTCAGATCGGGCCAGAGAGCCACGTCGCCGGGGACGTAGGCGAGGCGCTCGTGCACCGCGGTGGCGTCGCGGCGCGGGTCGCCGCCGAGCACCCGGACGGTGCCGCCGTCTGCGCGCACGAGCCCGAGCAGGATGCGGATGGTGGTGCTCTTGCCGGCGCCGTTCGGGCCGAGGAAGCCGTGGACCTCGCCGGCGCGCACGGCGAGGTCGAGCCCGTCGAGCGCCTGGGAGCGGCCGAAGCGCTTCCGCAGCGCCTCCACCTCGATCACCTCGACCATGGGACCTCCCGGGGCCGTGCCCGGCGCCGCGCGCCGGTGCGCGACGCAAGGTAGCCCCGCGCGCGCCGCCCGCCCCGTCGCGACGGTCGGCCAGGTCGCGGCGGTCGGGCCGGATCGCGACCGTCGGTGGGTCGACCGGGTCGCGGCGGTCGGGCCGGGTCGGTCGATCCGGCTCAGCCGGTGGGGCGGAGCCGGGCGGGTCGGGTCAGCCGGCGGGGCGGAGCCGGGCGGCGAGGAGGGCCAGCAGCTCCCGGGCGACCATCGGGGCCGCGTTCTGGTTCTGGCCGGTGACGAGGTCCCCGTCGACCACCCAGTGGTTGGCGAAGGGGTCCCGGAACCGGGAGGCCGACTCGAAGCGGGCGCCGAGCGCCCGCAGCTCGGCCTCGGGGTGCATCGGGGTGGCGGTGATGCCCAGCTCGCGCACCTGCTTGTCGGTGACCGCGGTGAGGCGGCGGCCGGCCACGAACGGGCGGCCGTCCGCGGCGGTGGCGTTGCGCAGGCCGAGCGGCCCGTGGCAGACCCCGCCGACGAGGCGGTCGCCGGCCACGGCCTCGGTCATCGCCGCGGCGAGGGCGTCGGAGGTGCCGAAGTCGAACGCCGCGCCCCAGCCGCCGGCGAGGTAGACGATGTCGTAGTCGTCCATGGAGAGGTCACCCACCGCCGCGGAGCCGGCGAGCGCGGCGCGCAGGCGCGGGTCGCCGAGCATCCGGTCGTCGGCTGCGGTGCGCAGCGCGGGCTTGAGCGAGCGCGGGTCCACGGGGACGACGCCGCCGGCCGGGCTGGCGACCTCCACGCCCAGGCCGGCGTCGAGGAACGCGTAGTACGGGACGGTCAGCTCCGACGCGAAGACCCCGGTGGGCACGCCCACGTCGAGCTGGCCGTGGTTGGTGGCGATCACGAGCGCCCGGCGGCCGCGCACCCCGCGGACGCGGCGCCGCTCGGCGTCGTCGGGGTGCAGGCCGAGGCGCCGGAGCAGGCCACGGGCGGCCCGCTGCGGCGGGCGGGGCGAGACGGGGCGCGTCGGCGGGTCCACCGGCCGGTAGGGCCAGGGCTCGTTGCGGGTGGGCACGACCGTGCGCCGCTCCTCGCCCAGGCGCGTCCGGAGGTGGGCGAGCACCGCGGGGCTGCGGTCCCCGTGGGCCCGGTTGTCGGCCTCGATCGGGTCCGCGTCGAGGTCGTACAGCTCCCACTGGTCCGGGATCGGCTCGGTCCGGTACGCCAGGCCGGCGGGGCCGTCGGCGGCGAGGTGGCGGACGTGCGGCTCGGTCCAGGTGGCCGGGTCGTCGAAGACCCGGGTGAGCTTCCAGAGGTGCCCGGCGCCGCCCGCCGCGTCGCGCTCGTCCACCCGCACCACGAGGGCCTCGAAGTTGGTCGCCACGTGCTCGGGCACCCGGATGCGCAGCGGCGCCGGCACCGGGTCGGTGCGCCCGAGCCGGCGGGCGAGCGCCGAGGCGCCGGTGTCGCCCTCCAGGATGTCGTCGCGGGTCAGGAGGTAGACGGCCCGGTGGTGGTCGGGCTCGGCCTCGCCGGTCACGACCGGCCAGAGGCTGCGGCCCGGCAGCGGGTGGACCTCGGTGAAGCGGGTGCGCAGCTCGGCCTCGACCGCCGCCCGGTCGATGCCCGCGGCGTCGAGGAGGGTCGGCACGAGGTCGACGTGGCTGGTGGGCGCGTCGACGCTGGCCGGCCCGGTCGGCCGCTCCCCCACCCGGGCGACGACGAACGGGACCCGGGTGGCCTCGTCGTAGAGGGTGAACCACTTCTGGTGCAGGCCGCCGTGGGCGCCGAGCAGCTCGCCGTGGTCCGACGAGCGGACGAGCACCGCGTGGTCGCTGCCGCCCTCGGTCACCGCCCGCCGCACCCGGTCGAGCGGCCCGTCCACCTCGGCGTGCAGCCGGAGGTACAGGTCCCGGTACGCCTGGGCGTTGCGCCGGTAGCGGCGGTCGATGGCGGGCGCCGGCCCGTAGCCGGTCGGGTACGTGGCCCGGTAGGCGGCCTGCGCGGCGGGCTTGGTGCGGAGATCCTCGTCATCGGTCGGTGAGCCGGGGACCGGTGGCGGGTCGTGCGGGCCGGGCGCCAGCGGCGCGCCGTCCTTCAGCCAGACGGGCGCGAACACGATGTCGTGCGGGTTCACGAAGCTGGCGACGAGCAGGAAGGGCCGCCGGGCGGCCGCGTCGCCGGCCCGGCGCCGGGCGTAGCGGTCCTCCAGCCAGGCGACGACCCGTTCGGCGATCAGGTCGTCCCGCCGGATGCCGGCGTTGGCGATCAGGGCGCCGTGCGGCTCGGGGCCCACCCAGCCGGAGAAGCCGAAGGGGCCGAGCGGGTCCGCGTCGAGGTAGGCCGCCACGGCCTCGTGGTCGACGTTGCCCTCGTCGTCGTTGGTCGCCAGCGGCCGGCCGGTGCGGGGGTCGGTGAGGTCCGCGTGGCTGATGTGCCACTTGCCGTCGTAGTGGGTGTCGTAGCCGCCGGCGCGGAACCAGTGGCCGAGGGTGGGGACCTCGCCCTCGCGGAGCCAGCGCATCCGGGTGTCGTCCGCCCGCTTGCCGAGGCCGTCGGTCTGGGTGACCCCGGTGACGTCGGGGTACTGGCCGGTGAAGATGGTGGGGCGTGACGGCACGCAGGCGAGCGAGCCGGTGTGGTGGCGGGTGAAGTTGACGCCGTGCTCGTCGAACCAGCGGCGGCCGGTGAGGACCCGGTCGCGCCAGCGGGCCAGCTCGTCGCCCTCGTAGCCGGGGACGGCACGCTCCTGGTCGGTGAGGATGACCACGACGTCGGGTCGGGTGCCGATGTGGCGGTCCTCGGCGGGGCGGTCCTCGGTCGGGCGGTCCTCAGCGGGGCGGGCGTCGGTCATCGGGCGCTCCGGACGGGGGCCGCGGCGTGGAGGGCGGCCAGGTCCGCGAGCAGCCGGTCGGAGGTGCGGGCGAGGGCGGTGGCGAGCACCCGCTCGACCAGCCGGGCCGGCGGCCGCGGGCCGGCGTCGACGGTGGTGGCGAGGGTGACGGCGGTGCCCCCGTCGCCGTTCGGCGGGGTGGCGAGGGTCCAGCGGTTGACCACCTCGCCGGCGCGGGCGGGCAGGCCCTCGATCCGGTAGGCGATGGTCCGGGGCGGGTCCCAGTCGACCACCTGCTCCACCACGACCCGGCGGCCCACCTGGACCCGCCGGGCGGCGCCGAGGCCGGCGGCCGGGTAGGTGAGGGCGCTCACGTGGTCGACGGCTCGGCTCCAGTCGGCGAGCGCGGCGAAGTCCGCCAGCGTGGCGGCGACGGCGTCTCGCGGCGCGTCGACGGTGGTGGATCGGGTCACGGTGGTCGGCATGGTTCCTCGTCGGGGGGATCGGGGTGGCGGTGGTGGTCGGGCCGCGGTGCTCGCCCGGGTGCTCAGCTCGGGTGGACGTCGATGCGGTGCAGGTCGTCGCCCGCCTCGATGCGGCCGGCGAAGTGCTCGGCCGCGAGCGCCACCCACTCGGCGGCGCCGCCGGGCGGGGGCGCGGGCACGTAGTGGGTGAAGGCGAGGAGGCCGACCCCGGCGCGCGCCGCGGTGCCGGCGGCCTCCTCGGGTGAGGAGTGGTAGTCCATCGTGTCCTGGAGGCGGGCGAGGTCGATGGCGCCGATGACGTCCTTGCGCAGCACGGTGTGCACCAGCGCGCCGGCGCCCCGGGCCAGGTCGTCCAGGGTGGAGCAGGGCACGGTGTCGCCGGCGGTGACGACCGAGGCGCCCTCGTGGTCGAAGCGGTAGGCGAGGCTCGGGTGCACGGGCCGGTGGTCGGTGTCGCCGGCGGTGATCCTCACGACGGTGTCGAGCGGGAGGGGGCCGGCACCGACCTCGTGGACCTCGACGCGGGGCGGGCCGCCGAGGTCGTCGTGGTGGGCGAGCCGGTAGCCGATGTCGGCCTCCAGCGAGGCGAGGACGTGGCCGACGTGCGCCGCGGTCCCCACCGGGCCGACGATGCGCAGGGGCGGGCCGTCGAAGCCGGTGACCCAGCGGGTGGTGACGAGGTCGCCGAGGTCGGTCACGTGGTCGCTGTGGAGGTGGGTCAGGAGCACGCTCGTGAGGAGGGTGGGGCCGCTGCCCGCGGCGGCGAGGCGCATGACGACGCCGCGACCGGCGTCGACCAGGTGCTGCTCCCCACCGCCGCAGACCAGCGTGGCCGGTCCGGCCCGGTGCGGGTCGGGCAGCGGGCTGCCCGTGCCCAGCAGGGTGACCACGAGTGGTGCGTCGGTTCGGTCGGCCATGGGTTCCCTTCCCTCCGGGATGTTTTGAGAGTAGAACTTTCAGAACATGCCGTCAACCCCCTCCCCGATCGCCACCCGCCTCCTCTCCCGCCCGCCCGTCCCCGCCCGGGCGGGTCGGGCGCGTTCGGTACGGTCTCGGCCGTGACCGACCCGCCCACCGTCGACGGCCGCCGCGCCCGCGCCCAGCGGGGCCGCGAGGCCGTGCTCGCCACGATGCTCGACCTCCTGGAGGCCCGGGGCTCGGCGCCCACCGCCGAGGAGGTCGCCGAGCGCGCGGGGGTGTCCATGTCGAGCGTCTACCGCTACTTCGGGTCCCTCGACGACCTCCAGCGCGAGGCGGCGCTGCGCTTCCTCGACCGCCACGCCGCCCGGTTCGAGCTGGACCGCGAGGGCGAGGGCCCCCTCAGCGAGCGCATCGAGCGCATCGTCGGCGCCCGGACGGCGCTCTACCGCACCATCGGGCCCGTCGCCCGGGTCGGGCGTAGCCGGGCCGTCGACAACCCGGCCCTGGACGAGGTGCTGACCGCGTTCCGCCGGAGCCTCGCCGCGCAGGTGCACCGCCACTTCGCCCCCGAGCTGGCGGCGCTACCCGCGGACGAGGGCGCCGACGTCGGCGCCCTCGCCGCGCTGCTGCTGGCCATCGAGTCCTGGGACCAGCTCCACCTGGTGGCCAGCCGCTCCGACGAGCAGGTGGGGCGGGCCTGGCGCCTCGCCCTCACCCGCCTCCTCGCCGGCACCGCAGCCGGCTGAGGTCGTCGCCGCACGGCCGCCGTTCGGTCGTGGCGCCGCCCGGGTCGTGGTGGAACTCGGGTCGTGGTGGAACTCGGGTCGTGGGCGGTGCGGCCGGATCAGCCGGCCCGGACGAGCCCGAGGTTGGCTGCGAAGCAGAGCGCTCCGGCGGCGATGCCGAAGGCGTGCCAGAGCTCGTGGTAGCCGAACCAGCGACTGTTCCAGCGCGGCCGTTGCAGCATGAACAGGACCGCCCCGATGGTGTAGAGGATGCCGCCGGCGGCGATGAGCAGCAGCGCCCGGCGGGGGGACCACAGGGCCGGGAAGGCCAGCAACCCGGCCCAGCCGAGGACGATGTAGAGCGTGCCGCCCAACCGCCGGAACCGGTCGAACCACACCATCTTGAGGACCATGCCGAACACCGTGCCGACCCACATGGTCCCGAGCGCCAGCACGCGGGGGACGCCGTCGAGGGTCAGCAGGGCGACCGGGGTGAAGGTGCCGGCGATCAGGAGGTAGATCATCGTGTGGTCAGCCCGTTGCATGACCGTGCGGGTCCGGGGCGACCGGGCGAACACGTGGTAGCTCGCGCTGGTGGCGTAGAGGCCGATCGAGGTCAGGCCGTAGATCCAGGCGCCGATGCGGGCCTCGGTGCTGTGGGCGTCGCGCACGAGGATGACCAGGCCGACGGCCGCGGCGAAGGTCGCCAGGAGGTGGAGTCGGCCTCGGAGGCGCGGGCGGCTGTCCAGCTCGGCGTAGAACGTCTCCAGATCCATGTGGCTCCCCCTCTCACGACGGTGGACGAGCCGTTCCGGGGTGCGGGCGTCGCCTTGTCGGAACCTACTCGCGACCGCACCCCACACCCCCGACCCGAGCCGGGACCGAGCCCGGACGCCCCGCACCCGAACCATCCGCGGGCGACCTACGGCCGCCCGCGGCCCAACCCGTGGAGACCCCGAGCCGTGGTAGGGATGGTCCCGTGACGGTCACGATCCGACGCCTCGGCCCGGAGGACGGGCACGCGGTGCTCGCCGCAGCAGGGCTGTTCGACCACCCACCGACGCCGGCGGGCACCGCGGACGTCCTGTCCCGGTCCGGCCACCACCTCCTGTTCGCCGTCGAGGGAGGTGAAGCCCTCGGGTTCGTCACCTGCGTGGAGGTGGCCCACCCCGACAAGGGGGTGGAGCTGCTCCTCTACGAGCTGGGGGTGGCCGAGCACGCACGCGGTCGTGGCATCGGCCGCCAACTGGTCGACGCCGCACTCGACCTGGCCCGATCCCTCGGCTGCTACTCGGCGTTTTCAGGGACCTTCAGCTGGTCCTCGCTGGCCCCAGCCGCCACCGCCCGGGGTCACCATCCTGAGGACGTCACCCGCCTTGAGACGGAGCGTGCACTTGTCGGGAAGGCGCTCGGCTCGGGACTCGTCGCCGCCCGGCAGCAGCCGGTTCTCCCCCACCGCGCCGGGCTCGCCACCGGCCAGGCCCCAGGGTCGACTCACTCGCCGCTCGGTGATGAGGCTGACCGTCACGTCCTCCAACATCTCCAGGTCCCGCTCGATGCCCTCACCACCCGCCGCAGCCCCGGCGCCACCGCTGCCCCGCCGCAACCGGTAGCGCAGCACCCGGACCGGGAACGACCGCTCGAACGCCTCCGTCGGCGTGTTCTTCGTGTTGGTCATCGCGGTGTGGATGCCGGACTGGCCTGGGGTGCCGGAGCGGGCTGAGCCGGGGGCGGGCGGGCGGCCGCCCTGGCCGCCGCCGATGGTCTCGTAGCTGACCCAGCCGTCGCCGCCGACGAGCAGGTTGTTCATGGTGCCCTGACCGGCGGCCGGCACCCGGTCGGGGACGGCCTGGGCGAGGGCGCCGAGGCAGACGTCGGCCACCCGCTGGCTGACCTCGACGTTGCCGGCGCCCACCGCGGCCGGTGGCCGGGCGTTGACGACCGTGTCCTCCGGCGCCGACACCACGACCGGGCGCAGGGCACCGCCGTTGGCCGGGATCGTCGGGTCCAGCACCGAGCGCAGCGCCCAGATCACCGCGCTCACCGTCACCGCCTCCACCGCGTTCACGTTGCCGCGCCGCTGCGGGCCGGTGCCGTCGAAGTCGAAGGTGACCTGGTCGCCCGCCACCGTCAGCCGCACCGTGATCGGCGTCGGCTCCTGCTGGTCGGCACCGGGCCCGAAGCTGTCGAGCCGGTCGGTGAAGGTCCAGGTGCCGTCCGCCAGCGCGGCGATCGCGGCCCGCATCCGCCGCTCGCCCCAGGCGATGACCTGTGCCAGCCGCCGGGCTGCGATCCCCACCCGAGCGGTGGCGCCCTCGGGACGGCCGACGCCTCGGACCACCGACGAGCCGGCCTCGACGCCCGAGGCACCCGGGACGGCGGAACCCGGAAGGGCGGTGGGGCCGTCGCCGGGTGCCGGGTCGCCCCCACCCGCTGCCGGCGCCACGTCGGCCCCCAACCCGCGGACGACCTCGGCGAAGCGGGCGACGCCGAGGCGGTTGGCGCCGAGCTGCGCGTCGAGGTCGCCGGCCCGCTCGGTGGGCGTCCGCGACGACGCGGCGACGATCGCCCGAACCTCCGGGGTGAGGCGGACCGGCGGGATCCGCAGGCCCTCCTGCTGGATCTCGGTCGCGTCGGCCGGCAGCGAGCCCGGCGCGGCGCCGCCGAGGTCGGCGTGGTGGGCCCGGTTGGCCACCCAGCCGATCAGCGAGCCGTCCACGAACACCGGCGACACCACCGTCACGTCGTTGAGGTGCGTGCCCCCGGCGAACGGGTCGTTGAGGATCACGTGATCGCCGTCGGCCACCTCGTCGCCCAGCAGCGCCACCGCGGCGGCCACCGATGCCGGCATCGAGCCGAGGTGCACCGGGATGTGCTCGGCCTGCACCAGCAGCGTGCCGTCGACGGTGAACAGGGCGGCGGAGCAGTCGGCCCGCTCCTTGATGTTCGGGCTGAACGCCGCCCGCCGCAACACCTCGCCCATCTCGTCGGCCACCCCGGTGAGCCGGGCGATCAGCACCGCCAGCCCCGCCGGATCGAGGTCGGCCTCGTCGGCCTCGGCCGGGCCGGTCGCCGCGACAGCGGCCGGGCCGGTCGGCGTGCAGCGGGTCAGGACGTAGGCGCCGCTGGTGGGGTGCGGATCGGCACGCCAGCCGTCGGGGACCCAGACGGTGCAGTCGGGCTCGGCGATCACGGCCGGGCCGACCGCGGCGTGGCGGGCCACGGGCGGCAGCGCGTCGACCGCCACGGGCGAGGGTCGCCGGGCCGCGGCCCGCACCGCCACGACCTCGATGGGCGTGTCGGGGCGGCGATAGCCGTTGCGGGCCTCGTGCTCGGCCCCGAACGCGTCGAGGTCCGGCACCCGGATCTCGTGGCTCTGGCCCCGGTAGCGGCAGTCGAGCGCGGTGGTCACCTCGGCGCCGGGCACGGCGGCCGCGGCCTCGGCGGCGACCTCGGCCAGCAGGTCGTCCAGGCCGGTGAGGTCCGCACCGCCCGGCCAGGAGCGCACCACGTCGTGCTGGTCGGGCGCGGCGAGGCAGCCGACCGCGGAGAGCACCCCGGCCCGGGCGGGCACCACCACCGCGGCCATGCCGAGGGCGTCGGCGATGGCGCAGGCGTGCAGCGGGCCGGCGCCGCCGAAGGCCACCAGCGCCAGGCTGCGCGGGTCCACGCCGCGGGCGACCGTCACGGCCCGCACCGCCTCCTCCATCGCCGCGTCGACCACGGTGAGGACGCCCTCGGCGGTGACGCCGGCCCCCGCCAGCGCCGTCCGGGCGGCGGCCACGTCGAGGGTGCCGACGCCGGGGAGCGACACGCCGTGGGGCAGGCGGCCGAGGACGAGGTTGGCGTCGGTGACGGTCGGTTCGGTGCCGCCGAGGCCGTAGCAGGCCGGGCCCGGTTCGGCGCCGGCCGAGCGGGGCCCGACGGCGAGCGCCCCACCGGCGTCGAGGCCGGCGATGGAGCCGCCGCCGGCGCCGATGGTGTGCACGTCGAGCGACGGCATCCGCACCGGGAAGCCGGCGACGGCCCGCTCCCCCGCCGGCTCGGGCACCCCGCCGCGCACCAGGCAGACGTCGGTGCTGGTGCCGCCCATGTCGAAGGTGACCGCGTCGGCGAAGCCGCTCGCCCCCGCGGCCGCCGCGCCCGCGGCAACCCCGCCGGCAGGGCCGGACAGCAAGAGGGCGGCGGGGCGATCGGCGCCGCGGGCGACGGGCACGAGGCCACCGGCCGAGGTCATCACCGACACCGCCTCGGCGGCATCGGCCAGCCCGTGCAGGTACCGGCGGCAGACCGGCCGCAGGTACGCGTCCACCACGGTGGTCACGGTGCGCTCGTACTCCCGGAAGAGCGGCGACACGTCGATCGACGCGGTCACGTCGAGGCCCCGCTCCTCCAGCACCGTCGCGACGGCCCGCTCGTGGCGGTCCTCCAGGTCGCTGTGCAGCAGGCAGACCGCCACCGCCTCGGCGTCGTCGGGCACCACCGCGGGGTCGAGCAGCGGGGCGAGGTCCAGCGGGGCGACCTCGCGCCCGTCGGGGCCGAGCCGGCCGGCCACCTCCACCCGGCGGTCCCGGGGCACCAGCGGCTCGGGGCGGTCGGCCCACGGGTCGTACAGCGACGGCCGGTCCTGGCGGGCGATCTCGATCACGTCCGCGAACCCGGCGGTGGTCACGAGCGTGACCGCGGCGCCGCGCCGTTCGAGCAGGGCGTTGGTGGCGACGGTGGTGCCGTGGGCGAGCACGCTCGGCCGGGCCTCGCGGTCGGCCAGCACCGCCGCGGCGGCCGCACGCACCGCCTCGCCGGGGTCGTGGCGGGTCGAGGGCACCTTGGCGATGGTGCCGTCCTCGGCCACCACGTCGGTGAAGGTCCCCCCGGTGTCGACCCCGATGCGCACGGGCCCGAACCTACCGCTCCGCCCGACCGACCGGCCGGCTCCGGCTCCGGTTCGCTCAGGTGGCGCCGACCGCTGGACCGGCCGACCGAACCGGCGGGTCGCCCCCCCCCCGCCCCCGGCCCCCCCGGGCGGGGGCCGGGCGGGGGGGGGGGGGGGGGGGGGGGGGCGGGGGGGGGGCGGGGGGGGAAGCCGGCGGTCGAGCTCGGCGTCGGGGAGCTGCGCGAGCAGGGCGACGCCTCCGGCGGTCCACCACA
>Ga0182792_1000034_pt1 | contig 126679 bp, 113 predicted proteins | sample Passage237B_FD_130497 | JGI IMG/M metagenome (GOLD analysis project Ga0182792, IMG submission 130497) | Cellulose adapted compost microbial communities from Newby Island Compost Facility, Milpitas, CA, USA - Passage2 37B (version 2) (version 2) ...
GCCCCAGCCCAGCCCCAATCGCACCACCCCCCCCCCCCGCCCCCTCCAGGCGGCTCGGATTCGGCAGGCACAGGCCGGTCCGCAGGGGACTGTCCTGTGTCCTGCCTCATCCCCGCATCAGCAGCAGGCCCATGATGACCAACAGCATGCAGGCAAAGATCAGTTTCAGGCGTGCTTCGGGCAGCGCGTAGGCCAGGCGCACCCCGTAGGGTACGCACAGCAGGCTGCCGACGGCCAGGGGAATGCCCACCAGGCCGTGCGCCTGCCCGTGCCAGGCGTAGGTCGCCAGCGCCACGCAGGTGCCCGGCACGATCATCGCCAGCGCCACCGCCTGGGCCGAAGTCTGGCGCAAGTGAAAGAACGAGGTCAGGAAGGGTACCGCCAGCACGGCGCCACCCACGCCGAAGATTCCTCCGGCCAGCCCGGCGCAGACGCCGACGCAGAAATACCAGAGCTTGCGCACCTGGCCGACCTCGCGGTAGAACGCGGCCGGCCTGGGCCGGGCGCGGCGCCCCAGGCTCTCACGGAAATAGAACATGGCGATCAGAAACACGAAACCCGCATAGATGCGGCGCAGCAGCCAGGGATCGAGCCCCAGGGCGATCCGCGCTCCGATCCAGGTGCAGACGATGGAACTGCAGGCCCCGGCCGCCGCCGAGCGCCAGTCGATGGGCGCGTGCTGGTGATATTTGCGCAACGTGAGCAAGATGGCCGGCAGCACCATGATGAGCGCCGTCCCCTGGGCCGCCTGCTGCTCGTAGCCCAGGATCAGCCCCAGCAGGGGAATGGCGAACAGCCCGCCGCCGATGCCCAGCACCCCCCCCGAAAATCCGATCAGCCCGCCCGCGGCCAGGCAGGCGGGGATCAGCCAGAGTCCGTCCATCGCGAACCTCTCAGGCCAGCACGCCGAGCACGTCTTCGACGCGGTCGACGGCCTGGATGCGCAACCCCTCGATGGGCTGGCGCGGCAGGTTGGCGCGCGGGACGACGGCCAGCCCGAAGCCCAGCTTGGCGGCCTCCCGCAGGCGTTCCTGGCCGCGCGGCGCCGGCCGGATCTCGCCCGCCAGCCCGATCTCGCCGAAGGCCAGCAAACCGGCCGGCAGAGGCCGGTCGCGCATGGACGACAGGATCGCCAGGGCCACGGCCAGGTCGGCGGCAGGTTCCATGATGCGCACGCCGCCGACGGCATTGACGAAGACATCCTGGTCGTAGGTGGCGATCCCCGCATGGCGATGCAGCACGGCCAGCAGCATGGCCAGGCGGCTGCTTTCAAGGCCCACGGACAGCCTGCGCGGATTGGGGACATGGGCCGTGTCCACCAGAGCCTGCACTTCGACCAGCAGCGGGCGGGTGCCTTCCTGGGTGGCCATGACGCAGGAGCCGGCAACCTCGCGCGAATGGCCCGCCAGGAACAGCGCGGACGGATTGCTCACCCCGCGCAGGCCCCGGTCGGTCATGGCGAATACACCCAGCTCGTTGACGGCGCCGAAACGGTTCTTGATGGCCCGCACCAGGCGGAACGAAGAATGAGTGTCGCCCTCGAAATACAGGACGGTGTCGACGATATGCTCCAGCACGCGAGGGCCGGCCAGAGCGCCGTCCTTGGTGACATGGCCGATCAGGATCAGGGTGATCCCGGTCTGCTTGGCGATGCGGGTCAGCTGGGCGGCGCATTCGCGCACCTGGGACACCGAGCCGGGGGCTGCCGTCAGTTCGCCGGAATACAGGGTCTGGATGGAATCGATGACCGCCACGCCAGGCTGGCGCTCGACCAGGGCCTGGGTGATCTGCTCCAGGCGGATTTCGGCCAGCAGGTCAACGCCATCGCCCGATACGCCCAGGCGCTGGGCACGCAGGGCGACCTGCTCGGCGGACTCTTCGCCGGTGACGTAGAGCACCGGACCGCGTTCGGACAGGCTGGCAAGCGCCTGCAGCAGCAGCGTCGATTTGCCGATTCCCGGATCGCCACCGATCAGCACCACGGCGCCGGCCACCAGGCCTCCGCCCAGGACGCGGTCGAACTCCTCGATGCCAGTGGGATTGCGCGCCTGTTCGCGCGCCTCGATCTCGGACAGGCGGCGCACCGGGGTGGAGGCAGCCAGCGGCGCATAACGATGGCCGGCGGCCGCGGCCGGGGATTCGCGGGTTTCCTGCAGTGTGTTCCAGGCGCCGCAATGCGGGCAGCGGCCTTCCCATTTGGGAGAAGTGCCGCCGCAATCGGAGCAAAGGAACAGGGTTCGTGCCTTGGCCATCAGCGGCCCGCCAGGCTGCCGCCGCCGTCGACGCCGATTTCCTGACCGGTGATGAAGGCCGCCCCATCGCCCAGCAGGAACACCACGGCGGCGGCGACTTCGTCGGCCTGGGCCAGGCGCCCCATGGGAATGGTTGCCAGCACGGCTTTTTCGGCATCGCTGCCGACCGGGCATTCGGCGCGGAACAGGCCCGTCTCCACGGGACCGGGCGAGACCGCGTTGACCGTGATGCCATGGGGCGCCAATTCCAGCGCCCAGGTACGGGTGCAGCCCAGCAGCGCGCTCTTGGCCGCCGCATAGCTGGTATGCCCGGCCTGGCCATGCACCACGCGGCCACACAGATTGACGATGCGCCCGGATTTGCGCGCCTTCATGCCCGGCACGAAGGCCTGCACCGCCTGGACGGCGACGCGCACGTTCAGATCGAAGGCCTGGTACAGCGAGGCCAGGTCGACCTCGCCCAGGGGTTCGGGCATTGCCGGCCCCACGCAGTTCACCACGGCGTCGACCGGGTATTTCTCGCGGATGACGCGCAGCAATTCCTCGGTCTCGCCGGCATTGGCCAGGTCACAGGCATACAGGTAGCCGGGAAAATCGATGTCGGCCACGTGCCGCGCCAGGCCGACGACATGGCAGCCCTGGTCGGCCAGGCGCTGGCTGACGGCCCAGCCGATGCCTTTGGTCGCGCCGGTGACGAGCACACAACTGTTCTTCATGGGGTATTCCTCCGCAGGCGGGGATTCACAGGACGCGGCGCGGCACCCGGGGCGTCACGGCGGTAAGCAGTTCATAGCCGATGGTGCCGCAGGCGGTGGCCACTTCGTCCACCGAGGGCCCGCCCTGCCCCCACAGCACGACCGGGGCCCCCACTGCCGCACCGGGCACGGGGTCCAGGTCCACGGCCAGCATGTCCATGGACACCCGGCCGACCAGGCGCGAGCGCACCCCGTCCACGACGACCGGCGTCCCGCTGGGCGCGTGGCGGGGGTAGCCGTCGGCATAGCCGCAGGCGACGATGCCGACCCGCATGTCGCGGGGCGCACGGAAAGTGTGGCCATAGCCCACCGATTCGCCGGCCGGGACCCGATGCACGCCGATCAGGCGGGCGGACAGGGTCATGGCCGGGCGCAGGCCGAAGGTATCGGCAGGCCGGTCGGCGAAGGGCGAAGCCCCGTACAGGCAGATGCCCGGGCGCACCCATTGAGGGTCGCCGGCGATCCCCGCCGCCAGCCCCGGTGTCAGGGTGGCGGCCGAGTTGCACAGGCTGACGGGGCCGGACAGACCATCGGTCGCCCGCAGGAAACAATCGATCTGGTCCCGCGTGACGGCCGGATCGTCGTCCGCGCGGGCGAAGTGGGTCATCGTGCCGACCTGCCCCAGCACGCCGTCGGCCTGCAGGGCCAGCGCGCGCACATGGGCCGCACGGAACTCGTCCGGCTGGAAACCGAGCCGGTGCATGCCGGTGTTCAACTTGACGAAAGCGTCGATCTGCCGGGCGACGGGGCTGGATTCCAGCATGTCGAACTGCTCGGTGCAATGCAGCGCGGCACCTATGTGGTAATGCACCAGGACATCGAGATCGGCCGGCTCGAAGAAGCCTTCGAGCAGCAGCAGGGGGCCGGTCCAGCCCAGCTCGCGGCAGCGCACGGCTTCTTCCAGGTCCAGCATCGCCAGGCCGTCGGCCTGGTCGAAGCCCGCCAGCGCGGCTTCCAGGCCGTGCCCGTAGCCGCGCGCCTTGATCACGGCCCAGATGAATGGCGTGGCACCAGGAGCGTCCTGCCGCAGGCGATCGGCCACCGTATGCAGATTGTGGGACAAGGCTTCGGTGTCGATCGTCGCCAGAATCGGGCGCGGCATGGATTCCCCCGGAAAGACGGACAAAGGAAGCGGCGGCCCTGAAACCGGGTCCGGACACAAGTCGTTCAGAATCGGGCAGCCGGTTCAGAAAGGCCCTAAGTATACTGCCTCATCATGGCAGTCGATCACTATGAAAACTTCCCCGTGGCGTCTCTGCTGCTGCCCGCCCGGCTGCGTCCGGCGGTGCGCAACCTGTATGCCTTCGCGCGCGGCGCGGACGACATCGCCGACGAGGGCGATGCGCCGGCGCATGCGCGCCTGGAGCGGCTGGAGGCCTGGCGCGCCGCGGTCCGCGACCTGGGGGCCGGCCGGCCCATCCAGGCGCCCCTGTCCGACGCAGACCGGGCGATCTTCGCCCGTCTGGGCGACACGCTCGTGCGCCACCGGTTGCCCGTCCAGCCGCTGCTGGACCTGCTGTCCGCCTTCGTCCAGGACCTGAGCGTCACCCGCTACGCCGACGAACCCGCCCTGCTCGATTACTGCCGGCGTTCGGCCAATCCGGTCGGCCGGCTGATGCTGCACCTGTACGGCCGGACGGATCCCGCCGACCTGGCCCAGTCCGACGCCATCTGCACGGGACTGCAGCGGGTGAACTTCTGCCAAGACGTGGCGCTGGATCACGCCAAGGGCCGCTGCTACATCCCCCTGGACTGCCTGGAGCGCCACGGCCTCGATCCGGACGACCTGGACGCGCTGTGCGCGGATCCGTCCAGGCCGCCACCCGATGCCTGGCGGAACGTGGTGCGCGAACAGGCTGGCCTGGCCCGCCGCGCCCTGCTGGCCGGCTGCCCGCTCGCCTGGCGCCTGCCCGGGCGCATCGGCCTGGAACTGCGCATGGTGGTGCACGGCGGCCTGCGGATCCTGGATAAACTGGCGGCAGGCGGCTACAACCCTTGGGCGGACCGGCCCATCCTGAGCCGGACCGATGCCTTCCTGCTATGCTGGCGCGCATTCCATAAGCCGCGTCCCGACGCAGCCTTGCCCGAACACCATGACTCCTGACGAATACTGCCAGCAGAAAGCCGCACGCAGCGGCTCGAGCTTCTACTACGCCTTTCTGTTCCTGCCGCCGGAACAGCGCCGCGCCATCACCGCGCTGTACGCCTTCTGCCGCGAGGTGGACGACATCGTGGACGAGGTGAGCGAAGCTTCCGTCGCGCGGATGAAGCTTGCCTGGTGGCGCGACCAGGTCGGCCTGATGTTCGACGGCACGCCCGACCATCCGGTGGCCATCGCCCTCGCCCGGCACGTCCGCGCCTTCGGCCTGAGCCCCGAGCCCTTCTATGCCGTGATCGAAGGCATGGAGATGGACCTGGACCAGTTCCGCTACGCGGACTGGGCCACCCTGCGGGAGTACTGCTGGCGTGCCGCCGGCGTGGTCGGCGACCTGTCGGCCGCCATCTTCGGCCACACCGATCCACGCACGCTGGAATATGCGGAAACGCTGGGCCTGGCCTTCCAGATGACGAACATCATCCGCGACGTGGGCGACGATGCACGGCGCGGCCGCATCTACCTGCCCGCCGACGATATGGCCCGCCACGGCGTGACGGTGGACGACATCCTCGACGGCCATTACACCGAAGGCTTCCAGGCCCTGATGCGCCAGCAGACCGAACGCGCGCGCGGGCTGTACCGCGATGCGATGCGCGCCCTGCCGGAAGCCGATCGCCGCGCACAGCGGCCGGGCCTGATGATGGCCGCCATCTACGCCGCCCTGCTCGACGAGATCGAACGCGACGGCTGGCACGTGCTGGACCAGCGCATCGCCCTGACGCCGATCCGCAAGTTCTGGCTTGCCTGGAAGACCTGGGTCGGCGGCGGACGGGGGCTGGTGCACCGACTGGCGCGATGAGCGCGATTGACGGATCCGTACGGCATGCGGGCGGCCAAGCGCGGGACGCGCAGCATCGGGACAATCCGCTGAATGGCATTGCCGTGATCGGCGCCGGTTGGGCAGGCCTGGCTGCCGCGGCGCGACTGCAGCGTGCCGGCCGCGCGGTGCGGGTCTACGAAGCCGCCGCCGCGCCGGGAGGCAGGGCGCGTCGGATCGAACACCCCGGGCTGGGCCTGCGAATCGACAACGGCCAGCACATCCTGCTGGGCGCCTACACCAGCACCCTGGCCCTGATGCAATCCCTGGGCGTGGATCCGGCGCACGCCCTGCTGACCAGCGACCTGGATCTGCGATCGGCCGATGGCGGTCTCAGGCTGAAATTCTGGCCGCTGCCCGCGCCACTGCACCGGCTGGGCGTTCTGCTGGGCAGCCGCGGACTGGACGGATGGCGGGGCCGCCGCCACCTGGCCAGGGCATTCGGCTCACTGAAGCCGGAATGCATCCCCTCTGTCGCGACTGTCGTGGACTGGCTGGCGAGCCTGGACTGCCCTCCCGGCCTGCTGGCACGCCTCTGGGAACCCCTGTGCCTGGCCGCCCTGAATACGCCGGCGCACGCGGCCCAGGCACGCCTGTTCGTTCGCGTGCTGGCCGACAGCCTGGGAGCCGGGCCGGCCGCCAGCCGCATCCTGATTCCCCGGGGCAGCCTGCATGATCTCTGGCCCGCGCGCGTCTGCGCACTGCTCGGCGACGGACTCGAGCGCCGCAGGGTGCGCGAGGTCACGCCGGCCCCCGAAGGAGGTTGGCAGGTGGACGGCAACCTGCACGAGGCCGTCATCCTGGCCGTACCCTGCCCCGAAGCCCGGCGGCTGCTGGCGCCGCTGCCGGGCGCCGCGGACTTCATGCGCAACTGGTCGCTGCCGCCGCACTCTGCCATCGGCACACTGACGCTGCGGCTCGGGCGACCCTGGAATTCGGGCCATCCCATGCTGCTGCTGCGCGACGATCCGGCCCACGACGCCTGGGGACAATGGCTGTTCGACCGCAGCGCCAGTGCCGGCGCGGACGCCGACCGCCGGCTGGTCCACGTGGTGATCGGTGCGGCCGACCGCTACGCCGGCCGGGAGCCGGCACGCATCGCGGCTGGCATCGAGGCCCAGATCCGCGCCCAGGCGGCAAAGGGATCACGCCCGCCGCTGCCGGAAATCGAGGCCCATGCCCTGGTGACGGAACGCAGGGCCACGTTCGACGCCATCCCGGATCTGCAGCGCCCGGGCGCTGCAACCCCCTGGCCCGGCCTGCTCCTGGCCGGCGACTGGACCGACACCGGCTATCCGGCCGTGCTGGAAGGCGCGGTGCGCAGCGGACTGAACGCGGCGGACCGCATCCTGGCCGCCTGAATCCCGCCGGATCGCGCCGGCAGGAAACACATCATCCTCGCGGACGGCGAACCAGGGTGCTCTTGCCGAACAGGCTTTCGACCAGTTCGACGGCAACCAGCGCCGTGCCGTTGCGCACGTCCAGGGCCGGATTCAGTTCCACGATATCCACCGAACCGACCCGGCCCGTATCGGCCAGCATCTCCATGCACAACTGGGCTTCGCGCCATGTCGGGCCGCCCCGCACCGTGGTGCCGACTCCCGGGGCATAGTCCGGATCCAGGAAATCGACATCGAAACTGACGTGGACATGGGCATCCGCAGGCAGGCCGCCCAGGGCGGCTTCCATGACGGCGCGCATGCCGCGCTCGTCGATCGTGCGCATGTCGTACACGTCCAGCCGCTGCTCGTGGACGAATTCGCGCTCGCCCGCGTCGACGCTGCGGATGCCGATCATCCGGAGCTCCTCGGGCCTCAGGGCCGGCTCGGAGCCGCCCAGGTCCACCAGCCCGGCCGGACCGAAGCCGCACAGGCAGGCGACCGGCATGCCATGCAGATTGCCGCTGGGCGTCAGCCACGCCGTGTTGAAGTCGGTATGGGCGTCCAGCCAGAACACCCGCAGGGGTCGGCCTGCGCGTCGGCAATGCCGCGCCACGGCACCCACCGATCCGACACCCAGGCTATGATCGCCGCCCAGTACCAACGGCAGGCGTCCCTCGCGCAACTGGGCCGTCACGGCCTGGAACACCAGGGCGTTCCAGGACTGGACCTGCTCCAGGTGGCGATAGCCATGGACCGGTGGCTGCCAGGGGTTGCCGGGACCGGCCAGATCACCGGTGTCCAGCACGCGGTACCCCTGGCGCTCCAGGGCAGCCGCCAGGCCCGCCACACGCAGGGCCTGGGGCCCCATCGATGCGCCACGTGCGCCGGCGCCAATGTCGGTGGGGGCGCCCACCAAGGCAATTTCCATGCTCATGGTTCGGTCCTTCCGCCATCGTCCGAAGAAAAGACGGCCTCCTCCGTCCCGCGCTCTTGCAGTGCGTCCGTGCCAGCGCGCGCCATCATGAAGCCAGTGCCGGCACGCCCCGGAGTTCGCCCTGCAGCCAGCCATACAGGTCGCGTGGATCCGGCTGGCCGGGCGTGACGTCCACCCAGCGCCCCACTCCGTGGGCCTCGGCCTGTGCGCGGAGGAAACGCAGCGAAGAATAGTCTTCCAGCGCGAACCCGACCGAGTCGAACAGCGTCACCTGGTCGGAGTGGGTCCGCCCCGGTGCATCGCCCGCAAGGACGCGCCACAATTCGGTCACGGGAAAATCAACCGGCATCTGCTGGATTTCGCCTTCCTTGCGAGTCTGGGGCGGGAACTCGACGAAAACGTCCGCGCGCCGCAGGATCGCCGGATCCAGCTCGGTCTTGCCAGGGCAGTCGCCGCCCACGGCGTTCAGATGCATGCCCGGTTCGATCAGGCTGCCGTCCAGCACCCGCGCGCGGCCCTGGAATGCCGTGACGGTCGTGACGATGTCCGCGCCCCGCACGGCCTGGGCCGCTGAATCGCAGAGCCGCACCGACAGCGGGCGCCCCGGCAATTCCGCCGATTCGAGATTGCGTGCCAGGCGTTCCGAAGCGCCGCGGTCCACGTCATAGAGGCGCAGATCGCGCACCCCCAGCAAGGCAGCGAAGGCCAGGGCCTGGAAATCGCTCTGGGCCCCATTGCCGATCAGCGCCATCGAATGGCTGTCGCGCCGCGCCAGCACCTGGGCGGCCAGCGCCGACATCGCCGCCGTGCGCAGCGCCGTGGTCAGGGTCAGTTCCGCCATCAGACGGATCATGCCGGTGTCGCAATCCAGCAGCGCGCCCATCGCCATCACGGTGGGCAGTCCATGGCGCCCGTTGCCCGGATGACCATTGACGCACTTGAAGCTGTAGTGCGTGCCGTCGGTGATGGGCATCAGTTCGATGGTGCCCTGCTCCGAATAGGCTGCGATGCGGGCTTCCTTGTCGAATTCCGGCCAGCGCAGGTAATCGGCACGCAGCGTGCCGGCAAGCCCACGCAGGCAATCGGTCAGGCCCAGGATGCCGATCAGCCGGGCCACATCGTGGGTATCCAGAAACAGGGTGCGTGGCCGCACCGGAGCATGGGCGTGCATGGCGTGTCTCCTTGGTATCCGATGTGATGCGCCCAGTGTGGCCCAAGGGGATGACAATGTATATCGTCAATTCTGCCGCCATTTCGCCAGAAAACTGGCAAAATGGCATAAGAAATTGAGCAGAATGTACAACACACGCCGGTAGCTGCTCGCCCCCGGGCGCGCATTCCGGTGTAACCGGCCAGGCCGTGCGGGGAATGCCCGAATGCCTCGCGGGCACCGTCCGGCCGTCCAAAGGAGCATGCCGCCATGGATTCGACCGACCTGGCCCTGATCGCCCTGCTGCGCAAGGACGCCCGCGCCAGCGTGGCCACGCTGGCGCGCAAGCTGGGCGTGGCGCGCGGCACGGTCACCCAGCGCATGCACCGGCTGGAGGACGCAGGGCTGATCGTGGGCTATACCGTGCGCCTTCGGCCCGATGTCGAGCCGCATACGATCCGCGCCTGGATGGGCATTGCCGTCGAGGGCAACGAGGCCCGCGCCGTGATCGCCAGCCTGCTGGGCGAGCCGGGTGTCGCCACCCTGCACGACACCAACGGCCGCTGGGATCTGCTGGCCGAATTGCGGGCGGCCGACCTGCAGGAACTGTCGCAGGTGCTGGAACGCATCCGCCTGATCCGCGGCATCAGCCAGTCCGAGACCAGCATCCACCTGCAGACCTACCGGACGGCCTGAAGTGTTCTACAGCGCGTGGCGCCGCATGTAGTCGGCCACCAGGCGGGCGTCGCAGTCCATCACTTCGACACGCTGAGGCAGGCGGTCCAGGTCACGCAGCGCATCCGGCACTTCCGGCGCCTCGCCGATGGCCTCGATAATGGTCTCGGCGAACTTGGCCGGCAGTGCCGTTTCCAGCACCAGCATGGGCACGCCGTCCTCCAGGTGCTCCAGAGCGACCTTCACCCCGTCGGCCGTATGCGGATCGATCAGCACGCCGGTCTCGTCGCGGATGTCGCGGATGGTCCGCAGGCGGTCAGCGTGGGTGCTGGCACCCGCCACGAAACCGTAGCGGTCGGTGAACGAGGACCGCAGATCGGACAGATCAAACTGGCCAGTGGCCTGCAGTTCCGCCATCAACGCCCGCACGCGGGCCGGATCGCGGCCCACCAGGTCGTAGACGAAGCGCTCGAAGTTCGAAGCGCGCGAGATGTCCATCGACGGGCTGGACGTGGCATGCGTCTGGCTGGCGGAACGCGGCCGGTAGATGCCCGTGCGGAAGAATTCCTCGAGCACGTTGTTTTCATTGGTGGCCAGCACGAGGCGGCGGATGGGCACGCCCATCTCGCGCGCAATGTGGCCGGCCAGGATGTTGCCGAAATTGCCCGAAGGCACGGCATAGGACACGGGCTCGCCGGGCCCCTGGGTGGCCCGCAGCCAGCCCCAGACGTAGTACACCACCTGGGCTGCGATGCGCGCCCAGTTGATGGAGTTGACGGCACCCAGACGATGGGCGCTCTTGAATTCCAGATCGCCGGCCAGGGCCTTGACGATGTCCTGGCATTCGTCGAACACGCCGCGCACGGCGATGTTGTGGATATTGGCATCCTGCAGCGAGTACATCTGGGCGCGCTGGAAGGCGCTCATGCGCCCGTGCGGGGACAGCATGAACACGGCCACGCCGCGCTTGCCGCGCAGCGCGTACTCCGCTGCCGAGCCGGTATCGCCCGACGTTGCGCCCAGGATGTTGAGCGTCTGGCCGCGCTGTGCCAGCACGTATTCGAAGACCTGGCCCAGGAACTGCATGGCCATGTCCTTGAAGGCCAGCGTCGGCCCTTCGGACAGCCCCAGCAGGGACAGCCCCGGGCGCAGCGGCTTGAGCGGCGCAATGCGGGGAAACACGCTGGGCGCGTAGGCGGCGCGCGTCATGCGGGACAGGTCGTCGGACGGGATGTCGTCGATGAACAGGCCCAGCACGCGTGCGGCCAGATCGGCATAGTCCAGGCCCCGCCAGGACTCCAGGGTGGCCGCGTCGAGCCTGGGCGGGGTTTCGGGCAGGGTCAGCCCGCCGTCGGGCGCCAGGCCTTCAAGCAGGATGTCGCAGAAGGGCTGCGGGGCCATGCCGCCCCGGGTGGACATATACTTCAATTGATGTTCTCCACGCGCAGGCGGGTCACGTCCGAACGCACGAAAGGCAGGCGCTGAATCGCGTCCAGCGCCTGGTCCACGTCGCCCTCGCGCGCTTCGTGGGTGAGGAAGATGATGTCGGCCTGATGCTCGCCGTGGGGCTGCTGGAACATCGACCCCACGGAGATCCCGGCAGCCGACAGCACGCGTGCCAGGTCGGCCAGCACGCCGGGCCGGTCGTCGACCCGCAGGCGCAGGTAGAAACTGGTCCGCACATCGGCCATGGGCAGCACCGGAATGTCGGCCATGGCGTCTGGCTGGAAGGCCAGGTGCGGCACCCGGTGCTCGGGGTCGGCCATCTGCAGCCGCGCCACGTCGACCAGGTCGGCCACCACGGCCGAGGCAGTGGGCAAGGCGCCCGCGCCCTGGCCGTAGTACAGCGAGGGACCGACCGCATCGCCGCGCACCAGCACGGCATTCATGGCGCCTTCCACATTGGCCAGCAGGCAGTGGTCGGGCACCAGCGCGGGATGGACCCGCAGTTCGATGCCTTCCGGGCGGCGGCGGGTGATGCCCAGCAGCTTGATGCGATAGCCCAGGCGTTCCGCGTGGACGATGTCTTCGGAAGCCAGGCGGGAAATGCCTTCGATGTAGGCCTTGTCGAACTGCACCGGGATGCCGAAGGCCAGCGAGGCCAGCAGCGTGAGCTTGTGGGCCGCGTCCACGCCCTCGATGTCGAAAGTGGGATCGGCTTCGGCGTAGCCCAGGCGCTGTGCCTCGGCGAGCACGGCGTCGAAAGGCAGGCCGCGCTGGCGCATTTCGGAAAGAATGAAATTGGTCGTGCCGTTGATGATGCCGGCCAGCCACTGGATCCGGTTGGCCGTCAGGCCCTCGCGGATGGCCTTGATGATCGGGATGCCGCCCGCCACGGCGGCCTCGAAGGCGACCATCACCCCACGCTCCTGGGCGGCAGCGAAGATCTCGTTGCCGTGCACGGCCAGCAGGGCCTTGTTGGCCGTGACCACGTGCTTGCCCTGGGCAATGGCCTGCAGGATGCAGTCGCGGGCGACCGTATCGCCCCCCATCAGCTCGACGATGATGTCGATGTCCGGATCCTGCGCCAGCGCCATGCAGTCGGTGGTGACGGCGACATCGGCGCCGACCAGCGCACGCGCCTTGGCCACGTCGCGCACCGCCACGGCGGCGACTTCGATGCGCCGCCCGGCGCGGCGGGCGATCTCGCCGCCGTTCTGGGCCAGGACCGTCCAGACCCCGCCGCCGACGACACCCAGCCCGAGCAAACCAACACGGATCGGTTTCATTTGAGCAGCCCGTCCTTGCGGAACATGTCCTTGATGCCGCGCACCGCCTGGCGGGTGCGCTGCTCGTTCTCGATCAGGGCGAAGCGCACGTATTCGTCGCCGTATTCGCCGAAGCCGATGCCGGGAGACACGGCGACCTTGGCGTCGGCCAGCAGGCGCTTGGAGAATTCCAGCGATCCCAGGGCACGGTAGGGCTCGGGGATGTGCGCCCAGATGTACATGGACGCCTTGGGAATGTCCACGGGCCAGTCGGCTTCGTGCAGTCCGCGCGCCAGCACGTCGCGACGGCTGCGGTATTGCTCGACGACTTCCGACACGCAGTCCTGAGGTCCTTCCAGGGCGGCGATGGCGGCCACCTGGATGGGCGTGAAAGTACCGTAGTCGTGGTAGCTCTTGATGCGCGCCAGCGCATTGACCAGTTCGCGGTTGCCCACCATGAAGCCGATGCGCCAGCCGGCCATGTTGTAGCTCTTGCTCATGGTGAAGAATTCCACCGCCACGTCGCGCGCGCCGGGCACCTGCATGATGGAAGGCGCCACGTACCCGTCGAACGTGATGTCGGCATAGGCCAGGTCGTGCACGACCAGGATGCCGTGCTCGCGCGCCAGCGCCACGATGCGCTCGAAGAAGGACAGATCCACGCACTGGGCCGTGGGATTGCTGGGAAAGCCCAGGATCATCATCTTGGGCCTGGGAATGGTTTCGCGCACCGCGCGCTCGATCTCGTCGAAGAAATCCAGGCCGGGCGTCATCGGCACCGAGCGGATGTTCGCCCCGGCGATCACCGCACCGTAGATGTGGATCGGGTAGCTGGGGTTGGGCACCAGCACCGTGTCTCCCCGGTCGAGCGTGGCCAGCATCAGGTGCGCCAGGCCTTCCTTGGAGCCGATGGACACGATGGCTTCCGAATCCGGATCGATGTCCACCCCGTAGCGCCGCTGGTACCAGGTGGAGATGGCCCGGCGCAGGCGCGGGATGCCCTTGGAGACCGAATACCCGTGGGTATCGGGACGCCGGGCGACTTCCACCAGCTTGTCGACGATATGCTGCGGCGTGGGGCCGTCCGGATTGCCCATCGACATGTCGATGATGTCCTCGCCGCGCCGCCGTGCGGCCATCTTGAGTTCCCCGGTGATGTTGAACACGTAGGGGGGCAGGCGCTCGATGCGCGGAAAGCTCGTCATGATGGTCCTCGGAAGGTCAGCTGGAATCGTGCGGATGGATGCGGTGCAGCAAACTCGATAATCTATCGCATGCGTCCGCGACTCGCAAATGGTCGGGCCCCGAGCGCCGCTCCGAAGCAAAAATGTGGCGGCGCGGCCGCGCGATCGATTGCGCTATCATCACAGGAACACCGGAGCCTGCCCGTGCTACTGCAAAAAGATCTGAACCCCGCGCTCAACACTGTCACCGCCTACGGCGACGGCTTCCTGGAAATCAACCGCGTCCGCTACGAAGGCGCGATCTGTTTCGCCCCCGAAGGCCCGGTCCGCAACGTCGCCGTGCGTTCGGCCGCGCAGATCGACGCCGCTTTCCTCCAGGACCTGATCGGCCTGAAGCAGGCCCCGCGCGATCCGCTCGCCTTCCTCGACGACGAGGCGCCTGCCGTCGAACTGCCCGACGACGCCCCCGAAGTGCTGCTGATCGGCACCGGTCCGCGCCAGGTCTTCCTGCGCCCCGATGTGCTGCGGCCTTTGCTGGCGCTGGGGATCGGCATAGAAACCATGACCACCCAGGCGGCCGCCCGCACCTACAACATCCTCATGTCAGAAGAACGGCGCGTGCTCGCCCTGCTGCTACCCGGAGACCCCTCATGACCACCATCGCCATCGGCCGCCCGCTGCCGCCGCTCACCGCCGAATCCACCCAGGGCACCTTCGATTCGGCCGCGCTGCAGGGCAAGCCCTTCGTCCTGTATTTCTACCCCAAGGACAACACGCCGGGCTGCACCACCGAAGCCCAGGATTTCCGCGACCGCCACGCGCAGTTCCAGGCCCTGGGTTGCGAAATCTATGGCATTTCGCGCGACACGCTGAAGTCCCACCAGGGCTTCATCGACAAGCAATCCCTGCCCTTCCCGCTGATCGCCGACCCCGACGAAACGCTGTGTTCGCTGTTTGGCGTCATGAAGCAGAAGAACATGTACGGCAAGCAGGTGCGCGGCATCGAACGCAGCACGTTCCTGGTCGACCGGCAGGGTGTCCTGGTTCAGGAATGGCGCGGCGTGCGCGTTCCGGGGCACGTGGACGAAGTTCTGCAAGCCGCGCAAAACCTGGGCGCCTGAGCGCCGCCTTCCCAGGAGCCTTCATGCCCCTTCCGAAACCGCCGGCCCGTCCGGGCGATCTCGTCGAAACCACGGCCCGCGCCACACCGCGCCAGGCGTCCCCGGCCGCCGTGCCCGGCCCGGCGCTCGACACGTCCCGCTCCGCCTCGCGCGGGCGCAGCACGAAGTCCCGCCCGGTTGCCGCCATCCTGTCCAAACCCGCGACACCCGCGCCCAAGACCGCGCCTGTCGCCGCACCGGCCCCGGTTCCTGCGGCTGCTCCGGCCGCACCTGCACGCACCGCCAAGGCGCCCGCGGCGGACAAGCCCGTTCCGCCCCCCGCAAGCCCGGCCCCGGCCACCGCACCCGCTCCGACACCCCGGCCTTCCGCTACCCGCGCACGGCCCAGGCGCCTGCCGACTGCGCAGCGCAAACTGTTCGTGCTGGACACCAACGTGCTGCTGCACGATCCTTCGTCCCTGTTCCGCTTCGCCGAACACGACGTCTTTCTGCCCATGATCGTGCTCGAAGAGCTCGACCACCAGAAGAAAGGCATGTCCGAGGTCGCACGCAACGCCCGCCAGGTCAGCCGCTACCTGGACCAGTTGATCGGCACCGCCGACCTTTCGCAGGGTGTTCCGCTGGATTCGCTGGGCAACAGCGAAGCCCTGGGCGCGCTGTATTTCCAGACCCGCCCCACCGATACCCGCCTGCCCCTGGAACTGCCGATGGGCAAGGCCGACAACGTGATCCTGGGTATCGTCCATGGATTGCGCCAGGAAAACCCGAAGCGCGAGATCGTGCTGGTGTCCAAGGACATCAACATGCGCCTGAAGGCCCGGGCGCTGGACCTGCCGGCCGAGGACTACCTGAACGACCACGTCCTGGACGACTCCGACCTGCTCTACGACGGCGTCATGCCGCTGCCGGAGAACTTCTGGAACAAGCACGGCAAGGATATCGAATCCTGGCAGCAGAACGGCCTGACCTGGTACCGCGTGCGCGGGCCGCTGTGCAGCCAGTTCATCGTCAACGAATTCGTCTACTACGAAGGCGAGATGCCGCTGTATGCCCAGGTGCGCGAGGTCACGGGGAAAAGCGCCGTGCTCTCCACCCTGCGCGATTTCAGCCATGCCAAGAACAGCGTCTGGGGCGTCACCACGCGCAACCGCGAACAGAACTTCGCCCTGAACCTGCTGATGAACCCCGACATCGACTTCGTGTCGCTGCTGGGCCAGGCGGGCACCGGCAAGACCCTGCTGGCGCTGGCCAGCGGCCTGGCTCAGACGTTCGAAACCAAGCGCTATACGGAAATCATCATCACCCGCGCAACCGTGCCGGTGGGCGACGATATCGGCTTCCTGCCCGGCACCGAAGAAGAAAAGATGCTGCCCTGGATGGGAGCGCTGGAAGACAACCTGGAAGTCCTGCACCAGGGGGCAGCGGGCGCGCTCGGCGTCCCGGGCGGCAGCAACGGACAGGACTGGAACAAGACGCCCGCCATGGACCTGATCCGTTCGCGCATCAAGGTCAAGTCCATGAATTTCATGCGCGGCCGCACCTTCCTCAACAAATTCCTGATCATCGACGAGGCCCAGAACCTGACGCCCAAGCAGATGAAGACCCTGGTCACCCGCGCAGGCCCGGGTACCAAGATCGTCTGCCTGGGCAACATCGCCCAGATCGATACCCCCTACCTGACCGAAGGCAGTTCGGGACTGACTTACGTGGTGGATCGTTTCAAGGGCTGGCCGCACGCAGGCCACATCACCCTGCAGCGCGGCGAGCGCTCCCGCCTGGCCGACTATGCCAGCGACGCCCTCTGACCCGGGCATCCCGGCCGCACCCGCCGGCGCCCCTCTGGCCATCACGCTGGGAGACGCCGCGGGCGTCGGCCCGGAACTGATCGTGCGCCTGTTCGCCGAGGGCCTGCCCCACCCCGCCGTCGTCTACGGCGATGCCGGCGCCCTGCGGCGCGCCTGCCGGGCGCTGGGGCTGGATGGCAGCCTGGAAGTCCGCCCGCTGGAAACGCCCGGCGCGGGCACCACGCGGGGCGTGATCGGTGTGCTGAACCGCTGGGACGAACTGCCGGCGGACCTGCCCTGGGGCCGCGAGGACGCCCGCGCCGGGCGCGGCGCCTACGAATACCTGTGCCATGCGATCGACGACGCCCTGGCCGGCCGGGTCCGGGCGCTGGTGACGGCGCCACTGCACAAGGGGGCGCTGCACGCAGCCGGCATCGACTTCCCCGGTCATACGGAAATCCTGGCGCAGCGCACCGGCACGGCGGAATACGCCATGATGCTGGCCAACGACGAACTGCGCGTGCTGCTGGTGACCATCCACATCGCCCTGGCCGAAGTCCCCGTGGCGCTCAGCCCCGAAGCCGAACTGCGCGCCATCCGCCTGGCCCACCGGGCCTGCCGCCAGGCCGGCATCGCCCGGCCGCGCATCGCCGTGGCGGGACTGAACCCGCACGCGGGCGAAGGCGGAGCCTTTGGCGACGAGGAAACCCGCCATATCGCACCGGCCATCGCGGCCGCCCGGGCCGCGGGCCTGGATGCCAGCGGCCCCTGGCCGGGCGATACCGTGTTCATGCGGGCCCGCAAGGGTGAATTCGACATCGTGGTCGCCCAGTACCACGACCAGGGGCTGATCCCGGTGAAATACCTGGGTCTGGACGAAGGCGTGAACGTGACCGTGGGCCTGCCGTTCGTGCGCACCAGCGTGGACCACGGCACGGCCTTCGACATCGCGGGACACGGCCTGGCCGACCCGGCCTCGCTGCGTGCGGCCGTGCGCATGGCGCTGCGGATGACCCGGGATACGGAATAGTCCCCGCGGAACGAGCCGCGGTCAGGCCGTGCGCCGTCAGAATTCCGGGGCCGTCGAGAAATTCAGGAAACGGGTGCTGGAGCCCTGGAAGGTCAGGCGCACCGTGCCGATCGGGCCGTTACGCTGCTTGCCGATGATGATCTCGGCCGTGCCCTTGTCCGGCGAATCGGGATTGTAGACCTCGTCGCGATAGATGAAGATGATCACGTCGGCATCCTGCTCGATGGCCCCGGATTCGCGCAGATCGCTCATGACGGGCCGCTTGTTGGGGCGCTGTTCCAGGCTGCGATTGAGCTGCGACAGTGCGATCACCGGGCAGTTCAGTTCCTTGGCCAATCCCTTCAGCGATCGGCTGATCTCCGAGATTTCCGTGGCGCGGTTCTCGCCGGAGCCGCTGGCGGACATCAGCTGCAGGTAGTCGATGATGATCAGCCCCAGCTGCCCGCACTGGCGCGCCAGACGCCGCGCCCGGGCGCGCACCTCCATCGAGGTCAGCGCGGGGGTCTCGTCGATGTAGATCTGGGCCTCCTCGACCTTCTGCACGGCATGCGTCAGGCGTGGCCAGTCGTCCTGGTTCAGCTTGCCGGTGCGCATGCGGTGCTGGTCCAGCATGCCGACCGAGCCGATCATGCGCATGGCCAGCTGCACGGCGCCCATTTCCATGGAGAACACGGCCACCGGCAGCCCCTGCTCGATGGCGACGTGCTCGCCGATATTCATGGAAAAAGAGGTCTTGCCCATGGACGGGCGCCCGGCCACGATCACCAGGTCGCCCGGCTGCAGGCCCGAAGTCATGCGGTCCAGGTCGTTGAAGCCGGTCGGCACCCCGGTCACGTCGGAATCGCCCTCGCGGTGGTAGAGCTCGTCGATGCGTTCGACCACCTGGGCCAGCAGCGGGCGGATTTCCTGGAATCCTGCCATGCCGCGCGAGCCTTCCTGGGCGATCTGGAAGACGCGGGACTCGGCTTCGTCGAGAATCTGCCGGGCTTCCTTGCCCTGGGGGTTGAAGGCGGCCGAGGAAATCTCGTCGGCGATCGAGACCAGCTTGCGCAGCATGGAACGCTCGCGCACGATTTCCGCATAGCGGCGGATATTCGCCGCCGAAGGCGTGTTGTGCGCGAGCGCGTTCAGGTACGGCAGGCCGCCGCATTCGTCGGCCTTGCCCGCGGTGGCCAGGGATTCATGAACCGTGACGACGTCTGCCGGCCGCGCCAGCGCCACAAGCCGGGCGATGTGCTGCCAGATCAGGCGGTGGTCGAAGCGGTAGAAATCGTCCTCGGTGAGGACGTCCGCGACCCGGTCGAAGGCGGCGTTGTCCAGCAGCAGACCGCCCAGCACCGATTGCTCGGCCTCGATGGAGTGCGGCGGCACACGCAGATAATCCAGTTGCGCGTCGGCTTCGATTTCCAAACCTTTCCCTTCCTCGAAATAAAAACGCCCCATGCCGGGCGGGCGGGTGGCTGCATGCCGCTCGTTGTCTGCCGGGCGGCCCGGCAGCAAAGAAAAAGGCCGGCATGGCGCCGGCCTTTTCAGCTGCGCCGCGCCACCCTACCGAGAGGAATGTAGCACGGCGCGCAACGGGTGGTGCGTCAGGCCATTTCGCCTTGCACGGTGAGCGTGATGTCGGCCACCACGTCGGCGTGCAGCGCAACCTGCAGCGGGAATTCACCCACGGCCTTGATGGCGCCGTCCGGCATGCGGACCTGTGCCTTGTGCACGTCGGTGAAGCCGGCGGCCTGCAGCGCGGCAGCCACGTCCATGTTGGTGACCGAACCGAACAGGCGGCCGTCGACACCGGCCTTCTGGCTGATGTTCAGCGCATAGCCCGACAGCTTCTCGGCCACGGCCTGGGCCGCGGCCAGCTTTTCGGCCTGTTGCTTTTCGAGCTCGGCGCGACGGGCCTCGAATTCCTTCAGGGCGGCGTCGGTGGCGCGGCGGGCGATCTTCTGGGGGATCAGGTAGTTGCGGGCGTAGCCGTCACGCACACGAACCACGTCGCCCAGGTTGCCGAGATTGACGACTTTTTCAAGCAGGATGACTTGCATGACTGGGAACCTCGGATCAGTTGTGGTTGTCGGTGTACGGCAACAGGGCCAGGAAGCGCGCGCGCTTGATGGCGGTGTCCAGCTGGCGCTGGTAGTGCGCCTTGGTACCGGTCAGGCGAGCGGGGATGATCTTGCCGTTTTCCTGGATGAAATCGCGCAGGGTGTCCAGATCCTTGTAGTCGATCTCTTCGACCTTGGCGACGGTGAAGCGGCAGAACTTGCGGCGCTTGAACAGCGGATTCTGCTGCCCGAACTTGCGCTTTTCCTTGGATTTCTTGAAGTAAGCCATGATGGTTGCCTTTCTCTGTGGCCGGGCCATGCCCGGCATGTTCATTCAGTGTGCCTGCGCGATCCGCTGGATGTGAAACACCAGTCGGTCCGAACCCTGCCGGAGGGGAGCCAGGAATCCGATGGCCTGGATCGGTGTACCGATCGGCGTTGCGGCCAGTTCGCTGGCCACGTCCCCCAGGGCCACCGCCTGCAATTCCATGCGTACGGTGCGGGGGGCGCCGGCCTCGATGACCTCGGATTCGTGTTCCATCCGGAGCCGCAGCACCGGCGTGCCCGCCGGCGTGTGGCGCAGCGGCTCGGCCTCGGCCACGCGCGCTGCGATTTCGACCCGGTTCACGGAATGCGCGTGCTCCGGATCAGGAATTCGTGGACTCGGTGGCGGTCGCCTTGCGGGCTTCCTCGCGCTCGACCGACTTCATCATGATGGAAGGCTCGGTGTGGGCGTGCTTGGTCTTGACGAACAGGTGGCGCAGGATCGCGTCGTTGTAGCGGAACGAGTGCTCGAGCTCATCCAGCGCGGCCTGGCCGCATTCGATGTTGAAGCACACGTAGTGGGCCTTCACGAGCTTCTGGATGGGATAGGCCAGCTGGCGGCGGCCCCAGTCCTCGACGCGGTGGATCTGGCCGCCATTGCTGGTGACCATGGCCTGGTAGCGCTCGATCATGGCGGGCACCTGCTCGCTCTGATCGGGATGCACGATGAACACTACTTCGTAGTGGCGCATGTAAGACTCCTTGTGGATATCTGTGATGTTGACAGACAGCCCGCCGGCACGATGCGATACCCCGTTTTCTGGCATCGCGGGCACGCCGCAAAACGGCATGCCAAAGGCACGGTCGAGCAAGTAACCCGGCATTCTAGCACATTCAGCATGCTTGCCGAAAGATGCCCAGGCCCATCGGGCCACCGCCGCAGTTGCCGGGCGACGGGCGCGGCTCAGCCGCTGTGCACCACGGCGTAGGCGGAATGGTTGTGGATGGATTCGAAGTTTTCCGCCGTGACCTGGTAGGAAGCCACGCCCGGCAGGCGCTGAAGCATCACGGCGACGTCGCGCACCAGGTCCTCGACGAACTTCGGGTTTTCATACGCCCGCTCGGTGACGAATTTTTCGTCGGCGCGCTTGAGCAGCCCCCACAGCTCGGAAGAGGCCTGCGATTCCACGCCGCGGATCAGCGCGTCCAGGTCGACAGCCTGGGCCTGACTGTATTCCAGTTCCACCGAAACGTGCGAGCGCTGGTTGTGGGCGCCGTATTCCGAGATCGCCTTCGAGCACGGGCACAGGCTGGTCACCGGCACCAGGACGGACAGGGAAAAGCGCGGCGCCTCGCCCCGGCGGGCGCGGACCGACCAGCACACCTGATAGTCCATCAGGCTGCCCACGCCGGATACCGGCGCCTGCTTTTCGATGAAGTAGGGAAAGCGGGCGGCGACGTCGCCCGCGTCGGCATGCAGCAGGTCCAGCATGGACTGCGCCAGGCCGCACAGGGCGGCGGGCGTCATGGGCCGGGCGCGATGCGATTCCAGCAGCGCGATGAAGCGGGACATGTGCGTGCCCTTTTCATCGGCCGGCAGGGCCACGGTCATTTCCCAGTCGGCGATGGTCGCCTGGGGCTGGCCGTCGCCCGCCGCCACCAGCAGGGGGTGGCGAACGCCGCGCACACCCACCCTCTGGATGGCAATCCGGCGCGTGTCCGGCCCGCTTTGCACATCCGGCATCGCCATCGTCACCGGATCCAGCAGGGTGTTCATGAAGCATTCCTTTTCAAACGCTGGCGTATCGACGCCTCGATTCCGTCGGCATCCAGGCCGAGATCGGCAAGGATGACCTTCTGGTCCCCGTGATCGATGAATTCATCCGGCAAACCCAGTTGCAGGATCGGGCGGACGATCGCCTCCCGGTTCAGCCATTCGGCGACCGCGCTGCCCGCGCCTCCCATGACGGCGCCTTCCTCGACCGTGACGAAAAGGTCGTGGGTTTCGGCCAGGCGCCGCAGCAGCGCCTCGTCGAGCGGCTTGACGAAGCGCATGTCCACCAGCGTGGCGTCCAGCGATTCTGCCGCCCGCGCGGCTTCGGGCAGCAGCGTGCCGAACACCAGCAGCGCCACATCCCGGCCCTCGCGGCGCACCACGGCGCGGCCGATCTCGACCGGTTCCAGGCCATCGCCCGGATCGACGCCGCAACCGGCGCCTCGCGGGTAGCGCACCGACGCCGGCCCGGGGTGAAGGAAGCAGGTGCTGAGCAGCAGGCGCGCCTCGGATTCGTCCGACGGCGTGGCGACGACCAGGTTGGGGATGCAACGCAGATAGGCAATGTCGTAGTTGCCGGCGTGCGTCGCCCCATCGGCACCGACGATGCCGGCCCGGTCCAGGGCAAAGGTCACATCCAGATTCTGCAGTGCCACGTCGTGGATCAGCTGATCATAGCCGCGCTGCAGGAAAGTGGAATAGATGGCCACCACGGGCTTGCAGCCCTCGCAGGCCAGGCCGGCGGCAAAGGTGACGGCATGCTGCTCGGCGATGCCGACATCGAAATAGCGCTGCGGAAAACGGCGCTCGAATTCGACCAGGCCGCTGCCCTCGCGCATGGCGGGCGTGATGCCCACCAGGCGTGCGTCGGCGGCGGCCATGTCGCACAGCCAGGTGCCGAAGACCTGGGTGAAGGTCTGGCGCGCTGGCTTGGCAGGCTTCTGGATGCCGACCGAAGGATCGAATTTGCCCGGGCCGTGGTAGAGGACCGGATCGGCCTCGGCCAGCTTGTAGCCCCGGCCCTTGCGCGTCACGACGTGCAGGAACTGCAGGCCGCCGAGCCGCCGCAGGTTTTCCAGGGTGGGGATCAGCACGTCCAGGTCGTGTCCGTCGATCGGCCCCATGTAATTGAAGCCCAGCTCCTCGAACAGCGTGGCCGGGGACAGCATGCCCTTGGCGTGGCCTTCCAGCTTGCGTGCCAGCGCCAGCACGGGCGGCACGTGCTGCAGCACGGCCCGGCCCATGTTCTTGGCATGGGCGTAGAACTGCCCCGACATCAGACGGGCGAAGTAGTAGTTCAGGGCCCCCACCGGTGGCGAGATCGACATGTCGTTGTCGTTCAGCACGACCAGCAGATTGACATCGGGGGTGACGCCGGCGTTGTTCAGGGCCTCGAAGGCCATGCCGGCCGTCATGGCGCCGTCGCCGATCACGGCAATGTGCTGGCGGTCGATGCCGGCATTGCGCGAAGCGACCGCCATGCCCAGCGCGGCGGAGATCGAGGTCGACGAATGCGCCGTGCCAAAAGCGTCGTAGGGCGATTCCGCGCGCTTCGGAAAGCCCGAGATCCCGCCCTGCTGGCGCAGGCCGGCCATGGCCTCGCGCCGCCCGGTCAGGATCTTGTGCGGGTAGGACTGATGGCCCACGTCCCAGATCAGCCGGTCGTTGGGCGTATCGAACGCATAGTGCAGCGCCAGGGTGAGCTCGACGGTACCCAGGTTCGAGGACAGGTGCCCCCCGGTGCGCGACACGGAATCCAGCACGAACGCACGCAACTCGACCGCCAGATCCTTGAGGTCCCGACGGTCCAGCCGGCGCAGGTCCTGCGGCGATTGGATGCCTTCCAGTAATCTAGTCATGATGCCTTGGATCTAATGGGAACGGCCGATGATGTAGTCGGCCAGTTCGCGCAGCCGGCACGCCGACGGCCCCAGCGGCAGCAGTGCGGTGCAGGCCTGTTCGCGCAAGCCGGCCAGGAGTTCGCGAGAACCTTCGAGCCCCATGATGGAGACGTAGGTCGGCTTGCCCTGGACGGCATCCTTGCCGGCGGTCTTGCCCAGGGTGGCCGAATCCGCGGTCACGTCCAGGATGTCATCCACCACCTGGAAGGCCAGGCCCATGGCCGAGGCGTAGGACTCCAGCCCGGCGCGCACCGTGCTGCTGGCCCCGGCCACCACCCCGCCCAGCAGCACGCTGGCTTCGAGCAATGCCCCGGTCTTCATGCGGTGCATGTGCTGCAGCGCCTCGATCGGCAGTTGCCGGCCGACGCTGGCGCAGTCGATGGCCTGGCCGCCGACCATCCCCTCGCTGCCCGCGGCGCGGGCCAGCAGCTGGACGGCCTGGACGATCAGGGCCGGCGCAATGGGCATCTGGGCCAGGCAATCGAAAGCCAGCGGCTGCAGCGCGTCGCCGGCCAGCATGGCCAGCGCCTCGTCGTTGAACTGGCGATGCACGGTGGGCCGGCCCCTGCGCAGGTCGTCATCGTCCATGCAGGGCAGGTCGTCGTGGATCAGCGAATAGGCGTGGATCAGTTCCACGGCGGCGGCGGCCGCGTCCAGCGCCAGATCCTGCGCAGCGGCCGCCCCGCTTCCCGAACGGCTGGCCTCGCCGGCAGCATACACCAGCGCGGCGCGCACCCGCTTGCCCGGGCCCAGGACGGCGTAGCGCATGGCCTCGTGCAGGCGCGCGGCGTCGTCCTGCACGGGCGGCAGCAGATCGTCGAGCACCGTCGCGACGTGTTCCACCCGGTCGCGCAGCCAGGCATCGAAATGACCGGTGGCTGCGGTCATGTCGCGTCCCGCGCCGCAGCGTCGTCGAACGGCTGGAGCAACTGGCCCTGGAGCACCTGGACCTGCTGCTCGACGGCCTCGAGCCGGCGCTGGCAGATCTGGGCCAGCGCCACACCGCGCTGATACAGGGCGATGGATTCGTCCAGGCCAAGGTTGCCGTCGTTCATGCGGCCAGCCAGATCCTCGAGCTCGGCCAGCGCCGTCTCGAAGTCCTGGGGCAATGGATCGGCAGGCCGGGGGGTGCGGTCCGGCTGCGGGGTTTGATCGTCGACCATGGGTTTCATCTGTGCATTCCAGACTGGATTGTACGGGAACCCCGCCGGACCATGAAACCGTGCCGGCCCCGGTGACTTACGGGGTAGGGTACAATTTCGTCCCCTGCCCCGGACCGGGCCTTGCGCCATGCCGGGGCCATGCGGTCCGGTCGCAAACGCGATCGACCGGCTCGGGCGTTTTTCTTCGCGCCGCCCCGGCCGCCGTTCCTTTTCCACCCTGCCCGGATCGCCGGCGCCAGGGCATCCCGGCGGCGCACGGGCGGTTCCATTCTTGCGGGGGGAACCAATGACCAACCCTTACATCCCTTCCGGCGCGGATCTGGCCAGCCAGCTTCCGGTCCGCCACTATTTCGACCCGGACATCCTGGCGCAGGAGCGCCGCCTGATCTTCGATCGCAGCGCCCGCTATGTGGGGCACGAGAAAATGGTGCCGAACGCAGGAGACTGGCGCACCCTGGCCCACGAAGGCGGAGGAAGGGTCCTGCTGCGCGACCGCACCGACGTGCGCCTGCTGTCGAATGTCTGCCGCCACCGCCAGGCCCTGATGCTGGGCAGCCAGACCGGGCGCGACGCCAGCTGCGCGGCGGGCAACCTGTGCAGCACGGGCGGGCGCATCCTGTGCCCGATCCACCAATGGAGCTACGACGCCCGCGGTCAGCTGCTGAACGCGCCGCTCTTCCCCGAAAAGCCGGACCTGAAGCTGCGGGAATTCCCCCTGCGCAATTGCCACGGGCTGCTGTTCGAGGGCGAACGCGATCCCCGGGACGACCTCGGCGCCCTGTTCGAGCGGCCGGAATTCGATTTCTCCGACTACGTGCTCGACCACGTCGAAGTCCATCCCTGCCACTACAACTGGAAGACGTTCATCGAGGTCTACCTGGAGGACTACCATGTCGGCCCCTTCCATCCCGGGCTGGGGCGCTTCGTGACCTGCGACGACCTGGAATGGGAATTCGGGGAATTCCACAGCATGCAGCGGGTCGGCGTCAACCAGGCCCTGGGCCAGCCGGGCACCGAGGTCTACCGCCAGTGGCACGACCGCCTGCTCCAGTACCGCTCGGGCGCCGAGCCCGATTTCGGCGCGATCTGGGTCACGTATTTCCCCACCCACATGATCGAGCTCTATCCCCACGTCCTGGTGCTGTCCACGCTGCATCCCGTCAGCCCCCAGGAAACCGTCAACGTGATCGAGTTCTACTACCCGGAGGAAATCGTCGCCTTCGAACGCGAATTCATCGAGGCCCAGCGTGCGGCCTACCTGGAGACGGCGATCGAGGACGACGAGATCGGCGAACGCATGGACGCCGGCCGCCGCGCCCTGATGGAGCGCGGAGAAAGCGAATGCGGCCCCTACCAGAGCCCCCTGGAAGACGGCATGGCGCACTTCCATGCCTGGTACCGCAGGATGATGGCCTAGGGGTCTCTGAAAACCGATTCGTCAGGCACAGGTCAGCCTTGGATCGGGGCAGCTCTCCACGTCGCGGCCTGCAGGCCGCTCCGATTCGTCAGGCACAGGTCAGCCTTGGATCGGGGCAGCTCTCCACGTCGCGGCCTGCAGGCCGCTCCGATTCGTCAGGCACAGGTCAGTCCGCAGGGACTGACCTGTGTCCAGACTCATCCACGTGCCACGGGGCGGGCGGGGTCGGAGCACCATTCGCTCCAGGAACCCGGGTACAGGGCCGAGCCGCGCAGGCCGGCCAGTTCCATGGCGAACAGGTTGTGGCAGGCGGTGATGCCCGAGCCGCACTGGTGGACGATGCCGCGATCCAGCCTGTCTCCGAGCAAGGCCTCGAATTCGGTCCGCAACACGGCAGCCGGCTTGAACCGCCCGTCGGCATCCAGGTTGCTGGCGAACGGACGGTTGAGTGCGCCCGGGATGTGTCCGCCGACCGGATCGATCGGTTCGACCGCGCCGCTGAAGCGTTCGGGCGCACGCGCATCCAGCACCGTGAAGCGCGGCTCGTCGAGGTTGGCCAGGACGGCACGGGCATCGACCACGGGCATCGATGGCTTGCCCGAGAGCACGAGCCCCTGGATCGCCTGGGCTTCGCTGAGGGACGGTGCGCGCGGCCCCGTCTCGACCGCACCGCCGATCACCTGCCAGGCAGCCCATCCTCCGTCCAGGACTGCGACGGATTCGTGGCCCAGCCAGCGCAGCATCCACCACAGGTGCGCCGCGAACATCGAATTGCCGGCGTCGTAGACCACCACGTCGGTGCGGGCCGTCAGCCCCTGGGCCCGCATCAGGGCGGCGAAATCGGCGCGGTCAGGCAGAGGATGGCGGCCATTGCGCCCCGTCTTGAGGGCGCATAGCTGGGTTTCGTGATCGAGATACAGGGCCCCGGGCACATGGCCTGCTTCGTAGGCCCGCCGCCCCGCGCCGTGGTCCGCGAGATCGTGGCGCACATCGAACACCAGGCAGCCCGGCCGGGCCAGGCGGTCGCGCAGTGTCTCTGGCTGAATCAGCAATGCGGTCATGACGGGTTTACCTCCTTCGTGGGAATGCCTGTGTCCGCGGGCCGGGCCGTATCGCCGCTGCCCCGCAGCGCGCGGGCCTCGGTGTACGTGCGCCAGACCGACAGCAGGCCGGAGCCGATGATCAGCGCCATGCCGGCCCAGGCCAGCGGCGCCGGCCGGTCGCCCCAGAACAGGACGCCGATCAGGGCGGCAAAGATGATGGTCATGTACTGCAGCGCCGCCGTCAACAGGGTAGACCCCAAGCCGAAGGCCCGGGTCATGGCCAGCTGGCCCACCAGGCCCGCCAGGCCAAGTCCGGCCAGCGCCAGCAAGGCCAGGGGATCGCTGGCACGCCAGCCCTGCAACGAAATGCCGGCCAGGCCGCTCAGGCACACTCCCAGGGAAAACAGCAGCACCGTCCGCCACTCGGGCTCGCCGATCCGGCCCAGCTGGCGGATCTGCATCATGGCGATCGCCGCCAGTCCGCCTGCTCCCAGCCCCATCAGGGCTGCCAACCATTCGTCGTGCTGGATGCTGGGGCGCAAGACGCCCAGCACCCCGAGAAAACCGGCCAGCACCGCCAGCACGCGCGCCGGATCGCGCTGGGCGCCGCCAAAGAACAGCATCCAGCCCGCGATGAACAGCGGCGCCGTGTAGTTCAGGCTGATGGCCGTCGGCAGGGAGAGGTGGGACAGGGCGAAAAAGCCCAGCCACATGGAGGCGATGCCGCTGCAATTGCGCCAGACGTGCAGGCGCCAGCTGGACGGGCGGATGGTGCGCCGCGTGGAGCGCGCCCAGACATACAGCAACAGGACGGAAGGGATGCCGCGCGACAGGACGATTTCCGGCAGCGTCGCGCCCAGGCCGGCGGCAACCTTCACGAAGGCCCCCATCGCGGCGAACATGGCGCAGGCCAGCAACATCCACAAAGACTGCATGCGTCACCACAGCACGAACCGGAAGCCGATACTATACACTTTGGGCATTGTCATACCCTTCCTGCGGAGCTCTGCCCCACATGAAACGAATCATCCTGTTTCTCGGGACCAACCTGGCGGTCCTGCTGGTGCTCAACATCACCATGAACCTCCTGGGGGTCGGCCGCTACCTGACCGCCAACGGCATCGATCCGGCCGCGCTCCTGGTGTTTGCAGCGGTGCTGGGATTCACGGGTTCATTCATCTCGCTGCTGATGAGCAAATGGATGGCCAAGGCCAGCACCGGCGCCCGGGTCATCGACCCCCAGGCGCCGCGCGACCGGCGCGAGGCCTGGCTGGTGGCCACCGTGCACCAGCTGGCCGACAAGGCCGGCATCGGCCGCCCCGAAGTCGCCATCTACGAAGGCGCGCCCAATGCATTCGCCACGGGCGCCTTCCGCAACGACTCCCTGGTGGCAGTCTCCACGGGCCTGCTTTCGTCCATGACCGAGGAAGAGGTCGCCGCCGTGCTGGGCCACGAGGTCGCCCACATCGCCAACGGCGACATGGTCACCCTCACCCTGATCCAGGGCGTGGTCAACACCTTCGTCATCTTCCTGTCGCGCATGGTCGGCTACGTCATCGACCGCGCCGTGCTCAAGAACGACCGCGACATCGGCATGGGCTACTACGCGAGCGTCTTCGTGTGCGAAATCCTCTTCGGCGTGCTCGCCTCGATCATCGTCGCCTGGTTTTCCCGCCAGCGCGAATTCCGCGCCGACGCGGGTTCGGCCCACTTGCTGGGCGCGCGCGAACCCATGATCCGCGCGCTTGCCCGCCTGGGCGGGGTCGAGGCCGGCGAACTGCCCAAGTCCCTGGCCGCCTCGGGCATCGCGGGCGGAGGCATCGGGGCCCTGTTCGCCTCGCACCCCCCCATCGAGCAACGCATCGAGGCGCTGCGCCGGCAAACGGCCTAGGGCCCACCCCTCAATGAAAGGCCGGCCGTGCGCGAACTCCAGGTACTGATCACCTTCGGCGGTTTCGTCGCCCTGCTGCTGTGGGGCGTGCACATGGTGCAGACCGGCGTGCAGCGGGCCTTCGGCAAGGCTCTGGGGCTGTGGATGAGCCGGGCCATGGGATCGACCCCGCGCGCCTTCGGCACGGGGCTGCTGATCACCGCCGCCATCCAGAGCAGCACGGCCACCGGCCTGATGATCACCGGCTTCGCCCTGGATGGCCTGGTGCCCCTGGTGCCGGGCCTGGCCGCCATGCTGGGCGCGAACGTCGGCACCACCCTGATCGTCCAGGCGCTGTCCTTCGACCTGACCGCCCTGGCGCCCGGCCTGGTGCTCGTCGGCGTCTGGATGTTCCGCCGCTACGAGCCGGGCCGCGCGCGCGACCTGGGCCGCGCCCTGATCGGCCTGGGCCTGCTGCTGCTGGCCCTGCACGAGCTGGTGACCCTGTTCGAACCGCTGCAGAACGCGCCGGTGCTGGGCAGTGCCCTGCAGGCCCTGGCGGACGCGCCGGTGATCGCCCTGGCGGCCAGTGCGGCGCTGACCTGGGCATCGCATTCCAGCGTGGCCGTCGTCGTGCTGATCATGTCCCTGGCCCATCACGACCTGATCCGGCCGGAACTGGCCTACGCGCTGGTGCTGGGCGCCAACCTGGGCACCGCCATCAATCCCGTCCTGGAAGGCGGTGGCGACAGCAACCCCGCGTCCCGCCGCGTGCCCATGGGCAACCTCGGCACGCGCGTGGCCGGCTGCCTGCTGGGCCTGGCCCTGATGCCCTGGGCCGCCCCGATCATGACCTCGCTGGGCGACGCAGCGCACTCGGTGGCGAACTTCCACCTGCTGTTCAACCTGACGGTAGCCGCCTGCTTCATGCCGGCGCTGCAGCCCTACGCACGCCTGCTGAAGCGGTTGCTGCCGACGCGCGACGACCCCCACGATCCGTCCCGTCCCCAGTACCTGGACGCGTCCTCACGCGAAGTGCCGGCCGTGGCCCTGGGCCAGGCGGCCCGCGAGGCGCTGCGGCTGACGGACCTGTTGCGCGAATCGCTGCGTCTCACCGCACGCGCCCTGCTGAACGAGGATGCCAGGGTGATCGGCCAGGCCCGCTACCTGAACCAGGCCATCAGCCAGCTCGACCGGTCCGTGACCGCGTTCCTGGCAACCCAGGACCAGGAAAACCTGAGCGCCGACGACGCCCAGTACCTGAAAGCCATCCTGACCTTTTCCATGAACATCGCCCACGCCGCCGATGTGACTGGCGCAGGGCTGCTGGGCCATGCCGGCCAGCTGCACAAGAAGCACTGGGCGCTGGATGCCGAACAGAAAGCCGAGCTGGCCGAAGTCCTCGAACGGCTGCAGCGCAACCTGGGCCAGGCCGCCGCCCTGTTCGTCTCGAACGACCGCGCCACGGCCCGCAACCTGGCCTTCGAAAAAGAACATTTCCGCGCCCTGGAAGCCCGCGCGGCCGAACGCCACCTGGACCGCATCAAGACCGGGCGTATCGATGTCGCCGATGTCGGCGCCTTCTACCTGGAAATCCTGCGCGATGCCGGCGGTGTGAACGCCTGTCTGGTCAACGCCGCCGCGTACCCCATCCTGGACCGCTACGGCGAACTGCGACCCAACCGCCTGCGCGAAGTGGAATGAGTCCGCCGTGCCGCGCGCGGCACGGTGCCCGTCAGTGGGCGGCGCCCCAATCGTGGCCGACGCCCACTTCCGCCACCAGCGGCACTGCAAGCTGCGCCACGCCTGCCATCAGCGCCGGCACCCGCTCGCGCAAGGCATCGATCTCGTCCTCGGCCGCGTCGAACACCAGTTCGTCGTGGACCTGCATCACCATCAGGCTGCGCAGGCCTTCGGCGTCCAGCCAGTCCTGGACGGCCACCATGGCCATCTTGATGAGATCGGCCGCCGTGCCCTGCATGGGCGCATTGATCGCGGCCCGCTCGGCTGCGGCCGCGCGCGGCCCCTTGGCGCCGGACAAATCGGGGAAATACAGGCGGCGCCCGAAGACAGTTTCCACGTAGCCCTGCTCGCGGGCCTGGCGGCGGATGCGGTCCATGTAGTCGGCCACGCCGGGATAGCGCATGAAATAGCGGTCGATGTAGGATTTGGCCGCGGCCCGGGTGATGCCCAGGTTGCTCGCCAGGCCGAATTCGCCCATGCCGTAGATCAGGCCGAAATTGATGGCCTTGGCAGCCCGGCGGTGTTCGGCATCGACCTGGTCCAGGGGCAGGCCGAAGACCTCGGCCGCCGTGGCGCGGTGGATGTCCAGCCCCTGGGCAAAGGCCCGGCGCAGGTTCTCGTCGCCCGACACATGGGCCATGACGCGCAGTTCGATCTGCGAGTAGTCGGCCGAGACGATCTTGCCCAGGCTGGAAACAAATGCCGACCGCACGCGGCGGCCCTCGGCCGTGCGCACGGGGATGTTCTGCAGGTTCGGATCGGACGAGGCCAGCCGCCCCGTCACCACGGCCGCCTGGGCGTAGCGCGTGTGCACCCGGCCCGTGCGCGGATCGATCATGCGGGGCAGCTTGTCGGTATAGGTGGATTTCAGCTTGGCGATGCCGCGGTAGTCGAGCAGCAGGCGCGGCAGGGGGTAATCGGCCGCCAGGCGGCTCAGGACGTCTTCGTCGGTGGAAGGCGCACCGCTGGCCGTCTTGCGCAACACCGGCAACTGCATGCGCTGGAAAAGGATCTCGCCCAGCTGCTTGGGCGAATTCAGGTTGAAGGGCTGGCCCGCCAATGCATGGGCCCGGGCCTCGAGGTCGATCATCTGCCGGCCCAGCTCGTGGCTTTGCGCCGCCAGCACGCCGGCATCGATGGCCACGCCGTTGCGTTCGATGCGCGCGAGCACGTCGGACGTGCGGATCTCCAGATCATAGATACGCGACAGGCCCGATTCGGCTTCCACCTTCGGCAGAAGCACCTGGTGCAGACGCAGGGTGAAATCGGCGTCCTCGGCGGCATAGTGTGCCGCCTGGTCCAGGGCCACCTCGTCGAAGCCGATCTGGCGCGCACCCTTGCCGCACAGATCTTCGTAGGTTGTCCCCGTCAGGCCCAGCCACTGGATGCAGAGTTCCTGCAGGTTCACGCGCCGATGCGACTGCAGCACATAGGCCTGCAGCATGGTGTCGTGCCGCACCCCGCGCAGGGCGACTCCCTCGTTGGCGAACACATGGACGTCGTACTTGGCATGATGCAGCAGCTTGGGCGCGTCAGGATCCTCGAGCCAGGGACGCAGGCGTTCCAGCACCAGGGCGCGGTCCAGTTGATCGGGCGTGCCCGGGGCGCGGTGCCCCACCGGCACGTAGGCCGCCCGGCCGGGCTCGATGGCGAAAGACAGCCCCACCAGCCGGGCCGCCATGGGGTCCAGGCTGGTGGTTTCCGTATCCAGGGCAGCCAGGGGCGCGGCACGCAGGCGTTCCAGCCAGCGGTCCAATGATGCTTCATCGAGAATGGTTTCGTAATCCACGGCATCGGGCCCGGGCGGCACCTCGCGCGCGACGCGGGCGTCCTGGGCCGGGATGCGGTCGGGATCGCCGGTTTCCTCGCGCAACCAGGTCCGGAAGCCATAGGTTTCATACAGCCGGACCAGCACCTCGTGGTCGGGCTCCTTCAGGCCCAGCGCGGACGGCACCCAGCCTTCTTCCAGCTCGCAATCCAGGCGCACCGTCAGCAGTTCCCGCGTCATGGGGAAATTCGGCACCGCCGCGCGCAGGTTTTCCCCAGCCACGCCGCGGATGTCGGCGGCATGGGCGACCAGCGTGTCGATATCGCCGTACTCGCCCAGCCATTTGGCGGCGGTCTTGGGGCCGACCTTCTGCACGCCGGGCACATTGTCCACCGCGTCGCCGGTCAGCATCAGGTAATCGACGATGCGCTCCGGGGGCACGCCGAACTTGCGGATCACGCCTTCGCGGTCCTGGCGCTCTCCCGACATGGTGTTGATCAGTTCGACCTTGTCATTGACCAGCTGGGCCAGATCCTTGTCGCCCGTCGAAATGATGGTATAAAAGCCGTTTTCGCCCGCCTGGTGCGCCAGGGTGCCGATGATGTCGTCGGCTTCCACGCCCGGCGCCGAGATCACGGTCCAGCCCAGCGCTGCGGCAGCTTCATGTATCGGTCCGATCTGGGCACGCAGGTCGTCCGGCATCGACGGACGATTGGCCTTGTAGTCGGGGTAGATCGTTTCCCTGAAAGAGCCTCCGGGGGCGTCGAACACGCAGGCCCCATGGGTCGCCACGTCCTTGTAATCCAGCAGCAGCCTCCGTAACATGGAGACGACGCCATACAGGGCTCCGGTGGGTTCGCCGCGCGCATTGCGCAGATCGGGCATCGCATGATAGGCGCGGTACAGGTAGCTGGACCCATCCACGAGCAACAAGGTTTTTTTCATGACGGACAATAAGACGAAACGCGTTTCGGCCGAACAACAGATTCCCACGATTATTGCAGAGATGCGCGCGGCAGCCGCGGCCTTTCAGAAAATCGGCCTGGGCGTGAGCATCTTCGGCAGCGCCCGGATTCCCCGCGACCACCCCTTCTATGCCCAGGGCATGGAACTGGGCGCGCGCATCGCCCAGCTGGGCCTGCCGGTCATCGCCGGCGGCGGCCCCGGCCTGATGGAAGCCGCCAACCGTGGCGCCTTCGAGGCCGGCGGGCGCAGCGTCGGGCTGAACATCCGCCTGCCGCGCGAAAAGACCGACAACCCCTACCAGACCGACAGCCTGCAGTTCGAATACTTCAACTCGCGCAAGGCCTCGTTCTTCATGCACAGCCTGGCCTACGTGGTGCTGCCCGGCGGCTTCGGCACGCTGGACGAACTGTTCGAGGCCATCACGCTGGTGCAGACGATGAAGCAGCCGCCCGCCCCCATCATCCTGGTGGGCAAGGCCTTCTGGTCCGGCCTGATGGAATGGGTCCGCGACCAGCTCCTGACCCACGGCATGATCGGGCCCTTCGACCTCGACATGCTGCTGGTCACCGACGACCTCGACGAAGTCGTCCGCCTCATCCAGGAAGCCGCCCAGATCGAGCAGCAGCGCGAGCCGGCGCTGCCGACCTGAGCCTGCGGGTGCGCGCCGGAGGCAGGCGCGTCCCGGGATTCTTCTAGGGGTAATGCTTGATGCGCCCCGGCAAGGACCTGGGTTAACATCACACCTTGTTACTGCCGGCCGGCGCCACCCGCCGCCCGGCACCCCAGGAGAACATTCGATGAAAACCACCCTGCTTGGCGCCGCGCTGCTGATCGCGGCCGGCCTGATCCCCGCAGTCGGCTCCGCCGCCGACACCAAGGAACTCAAGATCGCCACCGAAGCCGGCTACCCGCCGTTCGAATACCGCAATCCCAACGGCCAGCTCGAAGGCTTCGACATCGACATCGGCAACGAAGTCTGCAAGCGCCTGAACCGGACCTGCGTGTGGATCGACCAGTCATTCGACAGCCTGATCCCGGGCCTGCAGGCGCGCAAGTTCGACCTGGCCAATTCCACCATGACGGCCACCGAGGCGCGCAAGAAGGTCATCGACTTCTCCACCCCCATGTACATCGTGCCCGTCAAGCTGATGGTCAAGAAGGGCAGCGGCCTGGAGCCCACCGCCGAATCCCTGAAGGGCAAGCGCGTCGGCGTCCAGCAGGGCACCACGATGGAAACCTACGCCCGCAAGCACTGGGCGCCCAAGGGCGTCAAGGTCGTCGCCTATCCCAGCTACACGAACGCCTACGTGGACGTCACGGCCGGCCGCCTGGACGCCACCTTCCAAGAGGCGCAAAGCGCGGTCGAAGGCTTCCTGAACAAGCCCGAAGGCGCCGACTACGAGCTCGCCCCGATGATGCTCGACGACCCGATCCTGAACGAACCCATCGCCATGGGCATCCGCAAGGGCAACACGCTCAAGGCCGACGTGGACAAGGTCCTCAAGGCCATGCTGGCCGACGGCACGATCCAGGGCTACGCGAAGAAATACTTCGCCGAAGGCCTGATCCGATTCCCCGCCCAGTAATCCCGAGCCATGCCGCCTGACCGCGCGGCCGGCCTTTTCCAACCAGGGCGCCGCCGCCCCGGCCCACAAGCCGGGGCGGCTCTCCTGATCGTTCATTCCCGATTTCCATGTTTCTAGACGGCTACGGCCCCCTGCTGCTGGCGGGGACCTGGGTCACCATCAAGCTGGCGTTGCTGTCCCTGGCCGTGGCCGTGGGGCTGGGGCTTCTGGGCGCCTGGGCCAAGCTGTCGGCCTCCTGGAGCGCCCGCCTGGTCGCCACGGCCTACACCACCCTCATTCGCGGCGTCCCCGACCTGGTCCTGATGCTGCTGATCTTCTTCAGCATGCAGATCTACCTGAACGACCTGACCGACCTGCTCGGCCTCGACCCGATCGACATCGATCCCTTCGGCGCCGGCGTGCTGACGCTGGGCTTCATCTACGGCGCCTACTTCGCCGAAACCTTCCGGGGAGCGTTCATGGCCGTGCCGTACGGCCAGATGGAAGCCGCCACGGCCTACGGCATGCGTGAATTCCAGGTCTTCCGCCGCATCCTGTTTCCCCAGATGATGCGCCACGCCCTGCCCGGCATCGGCAACAACTGGCAGGTCCTTCTGAAATCCACCGCCCTGGTGTCCCTGATCGGCCTGACCGACCTGGTCAAGGTCGCCCAGGATGCCGGCAACGTCACCTTCCGGGTATTCCTCTTCATCAGCCTGACCGGCCTGATCTATCTGGCCCTGACCACCCTGTCCAACGGCATCCTGTACTGGCTGGACCGGCGCTACAGCGTGGGCGTGCGCGAGGCGCAGCTATGATCGACGTCCTCGAGCAATTCTGGCGCGCCTACCTGTATTCCAGCAACGGCAGCCTCTCGGGCATGGCCATCACCCTGTGGCTGCTGGTGCTCTCGGTGTCGATGGGCTTCTTCATCTCGATCTTCCTGGCAGTGGCCCGGGTATCCTCGCGCCGCTGGCTGTCAGTCCCGCTGTGGATCTTCGGCTACGTATTCCGCGGCACGCCGCTGTACGTGCAGATCCTGTTCATCTACGCCGGCATCTACAGCCTGGACTTCGTCAAGGACACCCCGCCCCTGGCCGCATTCTTCCAGAGTGGCTTCAATTGCCTGGTCCTGGCCCTGACGCTGAACACCGTCGCCTACACGACCGAAATCTTCGCCGGCGCCATCCGCGCCACCAGCGCGGGCGAGATCGAGGCCGCGCGCGCCTACGGCATGACGCGTTTCGCGATGTACCGCCGCGTGATCCTGCCATCGGCCCTGCGCCGCGCACTGCCGGCCTACAGCAACGAAGTGATCCTGATGCTGCACGCCACGTCACTGGCCTTCACCGCCACCGTGCCCGACATCCTCAAGATCGCCCGCGATGCCAACTCGGCCACCTACCAGACCTTCGCATCCTACGGGCTTGCCGCCCTGCTCTACCTGTGCCTGTCGTTTACACTGATCTGGCTGTTCCGCCGGTTCGAACGCCGTACGCTGGCCTACCTGGGCACCCACCGCTGATTTCCCATGTCAAAACTCGACGTCATCAACATCCACAAGCGCTACGGCGACAACGAGGTCCTCAAGGGCGTCTCCCTGACGGCCAACGCCGGCGACGTGATCTGCATCCTGGGCTCCAGCGGCTCGGGCAAATCGACCTTCCTGCGCTGCATCAACTTCCTGGAAAAACCCAACCAGGGATCGGTGTCGCTGAACGGCGAACTGCTGAAGATCGTCCATGACAAGCATGGCGAACCCCATGCCGCCGACCTGGACCAGCTGCGCCGCCTGCGCTCGAAGCTGGCGATGGTGTTCCAGCACTTCAACCTGTGGGCGCACATGAACGTGCTGGGCAATGTGATCGAAGCCCCGATCCAGGTGCTGAAGCTCAGCCGGGCCGAAGCCGTCGAACGCGCGCGGCACTACCTGGCCAAGGTCGGCCTGGACCCCAAGGTCGAAACCCAGTATCCCTCGTCCCTGTCGGGCGGGCAGCAGCAGCGCGTGGCGATCGCCCGCGCCCTGGCCATGGAACCCGAGGTCATGCTGTTCGACGAACCGACCTCCGCCCTGGACCCCGAGCTGGTGGGCGAAGTGCTGAAGGTCATGCAGAAGCTCGCCGAAGAAGGCCGGACCATGCTGGTCGTCACCCACGAAATGGGCTTTGCGCGCAACCTGGCGTCCCAGGTCATGTTCCTGCACCAGGGCGTGGCCGAAGAAACCGGCACCCCGGCCGACATCTTCGACAACCCGCAAAGCCCCCGGCTGCGGCAGTTCCTGTCGGGAAATCTGAAGTAGGCCAACCGGCGCCCTGGCCCGGCCCAGAGATGCCCGCCGCCTGCGGGCAATGAAGCCCGGCGATGCTCAGAACCGCCGCCGCATCACGCGATGCGGAATGCCCGCATCCATGAAGGTTCCGCCTTCCTCCACGAAGCCATGGCGGGCGTAGAAGGGGCGTGCGTGCAGCTGCGCATCCAGCACGACCTCTGCGTCGCCACGGCGGCGTGCGGCATCCATCAGCGCATTCAGCAGCAACGAGCCGACGCCCTGGCCGCGCCAGGCCTTGCGCACGGCCATGCGGCCGATGTGGCCGTCGGGCAGCAAACGGCCGGTGCCCATGGCCTGACCGTCGGCATCGTAGGCAACGGCGTGCAGGCACTGCGCGTCGCGGGCATCCAGTTCCTCTTCCAGCGGCACCTGCTGCTCCTGCACGAAGACCTCCAGGCGGATGCGGCCGGCTTCGGCGCCCAGGTCTTCCCAGGCGCCGGTGACGACCCGGCGCCCCGAAGCGGACTGCATTGCAGCCGGCATGGCGCCGCCCAGGGCGAATTCAAGCACCTCGGGCAGCCAGTCGGCGAAATCCGAAATGCCGTGGTCGCTGCCTTCGATGATGCGCTGCCGGCTGCCGGCGAAACGGTCCCGCATTTCCCGCCAGTCCAGGACCTCGTCGCCGGTGGCGGCCAGCAGGAAATAGCGTTCCGGACGGGTCAGTACCGGGATGTCGGCCTCGGCTCGTGCCAGCTCGTCCACATGCCCCGGCAGGAATTCGAAAGGCTCGTCGCCGTGAAAAGTGCGGTGCGAGCCAACCTGGGTGGACAGATCGCGCGCTGCATGGACGACGGGATTGAGCAGCACGGCGCGACAGCCCAGTCGCTCGGCCAGCCAGGTGGCGTAGAAACCGCCCAGGGACGAGCCGATGACGGTCAGGCGGTCCGCCGGGCTGTCATCGCCGCCACCGACCGCCGCCGGGGCGCCCAGCCGATCGCGCAACAGTCCCAGCGCCAGATCCAGCGCGGCAGCCGGGCTGGCCGGCAGTTGGGGGCAGCACCAGTCGGCCGCCAGGCCGCGCTCGGCCATCGCCCCGGCCATCAGTCGGGCCTTGGCGGAATCGGGAGATGATCGGAATCCGTGCAGGTAGAGAATCATGGTGTCCAGCCGGGGCGCGGCATTCCGGGCGCCCGGCGGCGCGCGACGGAGCCGCGCATCCATTGTAAGCGGCCCCGTGCGGCCACGGCGATGCCCACGCCCGGCTTCCCGAGGCGGGCCCGGCATACCATCCGCCGCACCGCGGGAAGCGGTAAGATCGATGCATCGCATTCACGTCCACGCCTTCATTCACCCCGCCATGCCGCTTCTCGAACCGGTCAGCACGCTGCGCGATTACGACGGACAGGCCCATGTCCACATCCACGATCACGCCCAGGTGATGATGCCGCTGGCCGGCCGCATGGAGCTGGAAATCGACGGGCATGCCCTGTTCACCGATCCGTCCTGCGGGATGCTGATCCCGGCCGGTGCCCGCCACGCCTATTGCGCACAGCCCGGCACCCGCATCCTGGTGATCGACGCCCCCGAATCCCGTGGGCTGGAAAAGCTGCGGCGATTCGCCCTGACGCCCGCATGCCGTGCCCTGGGCAGCCAGGGCGACGCCGCGCGGCAGCTGGCCCTGCTGCTTGACCTGCCCACGGTACTGGCTTCGCGACGGGGCCTGGATCTGGCGCGCCTGGACGCCGCACTGGCCCAAGCGCTGCACGAATCCTGGCCGACAGCCCGCATGGCCCGGCTGTTCAACCTCAGCCCGCAGCGGTTCCATGCCCGCCTGCTGGAACTGACCGGCCGCACGCCGGGCGACCATCTGCGCGCCTTGCGGCTGGAACGCGCGAGCCAGGCGCTGGCACGGGGGGCCACCCTGGAAGTCGTCGCCGCGCAAGTCGGCTACCGCTCAGGCAGCGCCCTGGCCTATGCACTGCGCCGCGACCGCGGAACAGGCGTCCGCTCGCTCCGGCAGACCGCTTCCTGAAACACCACGGCGCGGCCGGCCGAGCCGTCCGCTGCCCATGCACAGCGAAACCACGAGCGTTTCTCGACAGAAGCCCGGCGGCAACGCTGCCATCATGGCGACATGAGCACGCTACCGGATTCATCTCGATCATCCCTTCCCGACAGCCCCCTGAAAGGCATCCTGCTGGTGCTGGGCGCCGGCATCCTGTGGGGCACCACGGGCACGGCCCAGAGTTTCTCCGACGCCACCCTGTCGCCCTACTGGGTGGGCGCCCTGCGCCTGCTGATCGCCGCCCTCTTCTTCCTGGCCTATGCCGGCTCGATCAACGGGCTGCCCCACCTGGGCAGGCAACTGGCCGGCCTGGACTGGCGCCGCGCCCTCTGGGCCGGCGCGTGCATGGCGGGCTACAACCTGACGTTCTTCGCAGGGGTGAAGGCCACCGGCGTGGCGGTGGGCACGGCGCTGGCCATCGGCAGCGGCCCGATCTGGGCCGGAATATTGCAACTGGCCGCCGGCGCGCGCCCCGCACCCGGCTGGTGGGCGGGCACGCTGGTGGCGGTCGGTGGCGGCGTATTGCTGGTGTTCGGGCGCAGCGGCGACATCCAGGCCGATCCGCTGGGCATCGTCCTGTGCCTGGCTTCGGGCCTGACCTACGCGCTCTACACCTTGCTGAACAAGAACCTGGTCCAGCACGCATCCCCGGCCGTCGCCACGCTGGGCGTGTTCCTGGTGGGTGCCCTGCTGGCGCTGCCGATCGCGGGGATCTGGGCCGGGCCGCTGCAGATCACGGTCTCGGGCTGGCTGATGGTCGGCTTCCTGGGCATCGCCTCGACGGGGGTTGCCTATCTGCTGTTCACCACCGGCCTGCGCAGCATCAGCGCCGCCAGCGGGGTGTCGCTGGCCCTGATGGAACCCCTCACCGCCTTCCTGCTGGCACTGGCGGTCGTGGGCGAACGGCCCGGCACGCTGGCCTACGCCGGCCTGGCGGCGCTGCTGGCCGGGCTGGCCCTGGTGATCCGGGCCGAAACCCGGTAAGGCGCATGCGCGAGACTGCACGGCCCACATGCAAAGACCCCGCCAGAAAAGCGGGGTCTTTGCATTCTGCTGCCTGCGGACCGGTCTGATCCCGGCCGCGCGCCCGGCCGATCAGGCCGATTCGCGCAGGCTGCGGCGGCGCTCGTGCTCCTGCAGGTAGCGCTTGCGAAGCCGGATCGACTTGGGCGTGACTTCGACCAGTTCATCGTCGGCGATGAATTCCACCGCGTATTCCAGGCTCAGGGCGATGGGCGGCACCAGATCGATGTGTTCGTCCTTGCCGGAGGCGCGCACGTTGGTCAGCTTCTTTTCCTTGATGGGGTTGACCACCAGGTCGTTGTCGCGCGAATGGATGCCGATGATCATGCCTTCATAGACCGGATCCTGAGGCGACACGAACATGCGGCCGCGCTCCTGCAGCTTCCACAGGGCGTAGGCCACGGCGGTACCATCGTCCTGGCTGATCAGCACGCCGTTGCGGCGCTCGCCGACACCGCCCTCGCGCACCGGCGCGTAGTCGTCGAAGATATGGCTCATCAGGCCCGTTCCGCGCGTGAGCGTCAGGAATTCGCTCTGGAAGCCGATCAGGCCGCGCGCGGGAATCCGGTATTCCAGGCGGGTACGGCCACGCCCATCGGGCTGCATGTCCTGCAGATCGCCCTTGCGCCGACCCAGTTCTTCCATCACGCCGCCCTGGTGCGCGTCTTCCACGTCCACCGTCAGCAATTCATACGGCTCGCACTTCACGCCGTCGATTTCCTTGAACATCACGCGCGGACGCGACACGGCCAGCTCGTAGCCCTCGCGGCGCATGTTTTCCAGCAGGATGGTCAGGTGCAGTTCGCCCCGGCCGCAGACCTCGAACACGGTGTCGTCGTCGGTATCGTTCACGCGCAGGGCAACGTTGGACTTCAGCTCGCGGTCCAGGCGGTCGCGCAACTGGCGGCTGGTGACGAACTTGCCTTCGCGCCCGGCCAGCGGCGAGGTATTGACCATGAAATTCATGGTCAGCGTGGGCTCGTCGATACGCAGCATCGGCAGGGCTTCCTGCACGGCCGGGTCCATCAGGGTGCAACCGATGCCGATATCCTCGATGCCGTTGATCAGCACGATGTCGCCGGCTTCGGCCTCGTTCACCAGCTCGCGTTCCAGGCCCTTGAACTTCAGCACCTGGTTGACGCGGCCCTTGAAGGCCTCGCCGTCGTCGGGACCGAACTTCACGGCCACGTCCTGACCCGCGCGCAGGCGGCCCCGGTTGATGCGGCCCACGCCGATCTTGCCGACGTAGCTGCTGTAGTCCAGGGAAATGATCTGCATCTGCAGCGGCCCGTCGGAATCGTCGTCGCGCTGCGGCACATATTTCAGGATGGCCTCGAACAGCGGGCGCATGTCGCCAGAACGCACGTCGTCGGTCAGCCCGGCGTAGCCCGACAGCCCCGAGGCATAGATCACGGGGAAATCCAGCTGCTCTTCCGTGGCACCCAGCTTGTCGAACAGATCGAAGGTGGCGTTGACCACGAAATCCGGGCGCGCGCCCGGGCGATCGACCTTGTTGACCACCACGATGGGCTTCAGGCCCAGGGCCAGCGCCTTGCGCGTGACGAAGCGGGTCTGGGGCATCGGGCCTTCGACGGCATCGACCAGCAGCAACACGCCGTCCACCATGGACAGCACGCGCTCGACCTCGCCGCCGAAGTCGGCGTGGCCCGGGGTGTCGATGATGTTGATGTGCGTGCCTTCGTATTCGACGGCGCAGTTCTTGGCCAGGATGGTGATGCCGCGCTCGCGCTCGATGTCGCCCGAATCCATGACCCGCTCGGACACCTGCTGGTTGTCGCGGAAGGTGCCGGACTGCCGCAGCAGCTGGTCGACGAGAGTGGTTTTGCCATGGTCCACGTGGGCAATGATGGCCACGTTGCGCAAAGCTCGTTTCATAAGGTTTTTTCCTCGGTGGAAGCGCTTGCCGGACGCAGTCCGTCAGGCAAGGCGTGTAAAGGGATCAGCGCCGTCGCCGGCGCTTCCATGGCCTGCAGGGCTTCGAGCCTCACGGCCTGCTCGATCGAGAACGGCCCGACGGCGGTGCGCCGCAAGGCCGACAGGTGCGCCAGGCAGCCCAGGCTGCGGCCGATGTCCTGCGCCAGGGTGCGCACGTACGTGCCCTTGCTGCAATGCACCCGCAGCCGGGCACTGCGGCCGTCGCAGGCCAGCAGGTCGAGCGCGTGGATCACGATCCTGCGCGGCGGACGGTCCAGCTCGATGCCCTGGCGGGCATATTCGTACAGCGGCTTGCCGTCGCGCTTGAGTGCCGACACCATGGGCGGCACCTGCTCGATCTCGCCCCGGAATGCGGGCAGCACGGATTCCAGCGTGTCGGCGTCCACGCCGGCGAAATCATCCGGCGCGCGCGCCGTGATGTGGCCGGTCAGGTCGCCGCTGTCGGTTTCCTCGCCGAAGGCCAGGGTCGCTTCGTAGACCTTGTCGGCCTCCAGCATGGCGGCGGAAATCTTGGTCGCACGGCCGAAGCAGCAGATCAGCAGGCCCGTGGCGAACGGGTCCAGCGTACCGGTATGGCCCGCCTTGCGGGCGTCCACGGTACGCTTGGCGCGCTGCAGCGCATGGTTGCTCGACAGGCCCTCCGGTTTGTCCAGCAACAGGACTCCATCGAGCATCTGCCCGCGTCGGGAAGCCATCGTTCAATCCGTCCAGATGAGTGACGACCGCCCTTCAGGGCTGGCCGTCCGGGTCTTCGAGTTCGGGAATGTCCGAAACGCCCGCCTGGGGACGGTTGGCCCGATCAATCAGTTGCGTGAGCTCGATGCCGCGCGCCAGCTGCGCGTCGTGCACGAAACGCAGGGTCGGCACCGTATGGATGTGCAACATCCGGAACAGCTGCGAATGCAGCCAGCCCGCCTTGTCGTTCAACGCCTGGGCGGCTGTTTCGGGCTCGGCGCCCAGCACGGTGAAGTAGACCTTGGCATGGGCGTAGTCGGCCGACAGATCGACGCCGGTGAGCGTGATCAGGCCGGCGCGCGCGACGTCGAGCTCGCGCTGCACCAGGGCCGCCAGATCCTTCTGGATCTGGTCGGCCAGGCGCATGTTGCGTCCGGGATTCGGCTTGGATTTATGACGGCCCATGATTCATGCCGCACGATCAGAGCGTGCGGGCGACTTCCTTGATTTCGAAGACTTCGAGCTGATCGCCGATCTGGATGTCGTTGTTGCCCTTGAGCGTGATCCCGCAATCGAAGCCGGACTTGACTTCCTTGACGTCGTCCTTGAAGCGGCGCAGGGAATCCAGCGAGCCGGTCCAGTGGACCACGTGGTTGCGCAGCAGGCGGACCTGAGAATCGCGGCGTACCACGCCTTCGAGCACCATGCAGCCGGCAATGTTGCCGACCTTGGATACGGTGAAGATCTCGCGGATCTCGACCAGGCCGATGACTTCCTCGCGCTTTTCAGGCGCCAGCATGCCCGACATGGCGTTGCGCACGTCGTCGATCGCGTCGTAGATGATGTTGTAGTAGCGCAGGTCGATGTCGTTGGTTTCGGCCAGCTTCTTGGCCGGAGCATCGGCCCGGACATTGAAGCCGATCACCACGGCGCCCGAGGCGATCGCCAGGTTGACGTCGCTTTCGGAAATGCCACCCACGGCCGCATGCACGACCTGCACCCGGACCTCGTCGGTGGACAGCTTGAGCAGCGACTGCACCAGGGCTTCCTGGGACCCCTGGACATCGGTCTTGACGATCAGCGGCAGCGTGCGCACGCCTTCGCCCAGGTTGTCGAACATGGATTCCAGCTTGGCAGCCTGCTGGCGGGCGAGCTTGACGTCGCGGAACTTGCCCTGGCGGAACAGCGCGATCTCGCGTGCCTTGCGTTCGTCGTTCAGGACCAGGACCTCGTCGCCGGCGGCCGGAACCTCGGCCAGGCCCTGGATCTCGACCGGGGTCGAGGGGCCGGCTTCGGAGGTAGGCTTGCCGGTGTCGTTCAGCATGGCACGCACCCGGCCGTAGGCCACGCCCGCCAGCACGGCATCGCCGCGATGCAGGGTGCCGCTCTGGACCAGGATGGTGGCCACGGGACCGCGGCCCTTGTCCAGCCGGGCCTCGATGACGATGCCCTTGGCGGGCGCGTCGACGGGCGCCTTGAGTTCCAGGATCTCGGCCTGCAGCAGGACATTTTCCAGCAGTTCGTCGATACCCTGGCCGGTCTTGGCCGACACGGGGATGAAGGGCACGTCGCCGCCGTATTCTTCCGGCACGACTTCCTCGGCCACCAGTTCCTGCTTGACGCGCTCGGGGTTGGCTTCCGGCTTGTCGATCTTGTTGATCGCCACCACCAGGGGGACATTGGCCGCACGGGCGTGGTGGATGGCTTCCTTGGTCTGGGGCATGACCCCGTCGTCGGCCGCCACCACCAGGATGACGATGTCGGTGGCCTGGGCGCCGCGGGCACGCATGGCCGTGAAGGCCTCGTGGCCCGGGGTGTCGAGGAAGGCCACCACACCGCGATCGGTCTTGACGCTGTAGGCGCCGATATGCTGGGTGATGCCGCCGGCCTCACCCGTGGCGACCTTGGTGCGGCGGATATAGTCCAGCAGCGAGGTCTTGCCGTGGTCGACGTGGCCCATGACGGTGACGACCGGCGCGCGCGGCAGGGCCTCGGCCTCGTCGGAGGTTTCCGTGTCGGCCAGGAAGGCTTCCGGATCGTCCAGCTTTGCGGCGATGGCGGTATGGCCCAGTTCCTCGACCACGATCATGGCGGTTTCCTGGTCCAGGATCTGGTTGATGGTGACCATCTGGCCCAGCTTCATCAGATGCTTGATGACCTCGGCCGCCTTCACGGACATCTTGTGGGCCAGATCGGCGACGGAAATCGTTTCGGGCACGTGGATTTCACGCGCGATGAATTCGGCCTGCATCGGTTCCTGGTGCTCGGCCTGACGGCGTCCCTTGCCGCGCGCGCCCTTGCTTCCGCGGCTGCCGGCCTTGCCACCCGCGCGCCAGGCATCCCGCCCGGAGCCGGCCGACAGCGTATCGGCCTTGGAAGGCTTCTTGCGGCCGTCGTTGGACCAGCTCGAGGACACGTCGGCCGCCTTGATGACCTTCTTGCCTTCGGATTCCTTCTTGACGGAGGCCTTGGTGCCGGCGGGCTTGTGCAGCGTGCCGGTGGTGGGCGTTTCCTCGGGCTCGGGCGCGCGCAGGACCTTGCGCGGCTGGCGCATCATTTCGCGCAGGGCCGCGGCCTCGGCTTCGGCGGCGCGGCGGGCGCGTTCGCGGTCGGCATCGGCAGGCGCCCTGCGTGCCTTGCCCGGCGTGGCCTGGGGCGCGGACACCGGCGCGGAAGACGCAGGTTCGGCTCGCGGCGCGGGCTCGGGGGCCGGCGCCGGTTCGGAAATGGCAGGAGCCGGCTCGGCCGCGGCAGCGGGCGCTTCGGTCTGGGGCTCGACGACAGGGGTTTCGCTCACGATGTCCTGTTTTGTTTCGGTCGGGGCCTCGGCCTCGGCGGGTTCTTGCTGTGCGGGAGTCTCGTCCGCCACGGGAGCAGCCGGCGCTTCGGCCGGAGCCTGGGGCGCGACGGGTTCCGCGGGACGGGTGGCCGCCGGTTCGGAGACGGTCTGGTCAGCCGCAGCCACGGCCTGCTGGGCCGGTGCCGGCTCGGGCTGGGGCGCGGGCGCCGGGGCCGCCGCTGCAGCAGCCGCAGCCTGGGCGGCGGCTTCGGCGCGGGCGGCCTCGACCAGCTCGGAGCGGTCGCGCTTGACCAGCACGCGCTTCTTGCGGACCTCGACCTGGATCGTGCGCGACCGGCCGGAGCTGTCCGCCTGGTGGATTTCCGACGTCTTGCGGCGCGTCAGCACGACCTTCTTGCCCGTGTCGGAGCCGTGCGAACGCCGCAGGGATTCGAGCAGGGCGCTCTTGTCTGCTTCGGTCACGTCGGCGTTCACCGAATCCAGCTCGACGCCGGCCGAGCGGAAATGATCCAGCAGGACGTTGGCGGGCATGTTCAGTTCTTCGGCGAATTGGGCGACGGTGTTACTCGGCATTCGACTCTCTCTTTGACTACGTTGATGGGCTGCGTGGCTCGATGCGACGAAGGAATCAGGCTTCGTCGTCCTCGAACCAGTGGGCCCGCGCCTGCATGATCATGTCGCTGGCAGCGTCCTCGGGCAGCCCGGTCAGTTCGGCCAGCTCGTCCGCGGCCAGTTCGGCCAGGTCGTCCAGCGTGGTGATGCCGTTCTCGGCCAGCTTCGCCACCAGGGCCGGGTCCATGCCCTTGATTTCCAGCAGATCGCGGGCGGTCTGCACGCGCTCTTCCTGGGCGATGGCCTCGGTCAGCAGGGCATTGCGCGCACGCGTGCGCAGCTCATTGACGGTTTCCTCGTCGAATGCCTCGATGTCCAGCAGTTCCTGCAGGGGCACATAGGCGATTTCCTCGAGGCCGGTGAAGCCTTCGTCGATGAGGATGTCGGCGACTTCCTCATCCACGTCGAGCTTCGTGATGAAGGTATGACGCAGCGCGGCGCGTTCGGCATCCTGGCGGCTCTGGCTTTCCTCGGGCGTCATGATGTTGATCTGCCAGCCGGTCAGCTCGGATGCCAGGCGGACGTTCTGACCGCGTGCACCAATGGCCTTGGGCAGGTTTTCCTCGTCGACCACCACGTCCATCGCGTGCTTGTCCTCGTCCACCAGAATGGACTCGACATGCGCCGGCGCCAGCGCGCCGATCACGAATTCCGCCGGGTCGTCAGCCCACAGGACGATGTCCACCTGCTCGCCGCCGAGTTCGTTGCGCACGGCCGTGACGCGCGAACCGCGCATGCCCACGCAGGTACCGATCGGATCGATGCGCTTATCGTACGCCACGACGGCGATTTTCGCACGCACGCCCGGGTCGCGCGCCGCTGCCTTGATCTCGAGCAGGCCCTGCTCGATCTCGGGAACTTCATTTTCGAACAGCTCGCGGATGAAGTCGGGCGAGGTGCGCGACAGGATCACCTGCTGGCCACGCGCCGCGTGATCGACCTTGAGGACGTAGGCGCGCACCCGGTCGCCGGCACGGATGTTTTCCTTGGGGATCATCTCGGTGCGCGGCAGGCGCGCCTCGACCTTGCCGATCTCGACGATGGCATCGCCCTTGTCCAGGCGCTTGACCGTGCCGGACACGATGGTCTCGCCGCGGTCCAGGAAGTCGTTCAGCACCTGCTCGCGCTCGGCATCGCGGATCTTCTGCAGGATCGCCTGCTTGGCGGCCTGCGCACCGATGCGGCCGAACTCGATCGGCTCGAGGGGTTCCTCGATGTATTCCCCCACTTCGATGCCCGGCACGATGTCCTGGGCGTCGGTATAGAGTTCCTGGGCATCGGGCTCCTGCAGGCCTGCCTCGTCGGGCACGACCAGCCAGCGGCGGAAGCCTTCGTGCTCGCCGGTCTGGCGGTCGATGGCCACGCGGATGTCCACGTCTTCCTTGAACCGCTTTTTCATGGCCGAGGCCAGCGCGCTTTCGAGAGCGCCGAACACGACATCGCGTTCGACGTTTTTTTCACGCGCCAGGGCGTCGACCAACAGCAGAATTTCGCGACTCATCGCTTCTTACCCTTGAAATCGAGAACGGGGTCCAGACGGGCCCGGTCCACATCGTCAAAAGAAAACGTCAGCGTCCGCTGCTGGCCGGACTGGTCTTCCCAGTCCAGGCTGAGCACGGGCGGTTCATCAGCGCTGGCCCGCAGGATCCCGGTGAAGGTCTTGCGGGATTCGACCGGCTCGTGCAGGCGCAATTCGATGCGCTGGCCGGCGAAGCGGACGTAGTCCGCCAGGCGGCGCAGGGGCCGGTCCACGCCGGGGGAGCTGACCTCCAGGCGCTTGTAGTCGATGTTTTCGACTTCGAACACATGCGACAACTGGCGGGAAACCTGCTCGCAGTCCTCGATGCGAACCCCTTCGGGGCGATCGATGACCACACGCAAAAGCCCCAGGGGCGCGCGTTCCACATCGACCAATTCAACATCGAAACCCAGCAGGGCCTGCTGGGCGACCGTCAAGATATCCGCCATAAATTCCCAAAAAAAAGGGGCTGTCCCGCAGCCCTTTGTTCGCCCCGGGTGGAACCCGAAGCCCGTTCAGGAACCGCCGGCGACCCGCCCGCACCGGCCTGCTTGCGCACAAGAGCGCCCGCAAAGCCGGGGCAATGCACGGCAAGCCCCCGGTGGACACAGCACAAAGGTGCTGTAAAGCCTTACATTATAACAGCATTTCTTTGCCCGAAGACCATTTTTATGGAATCCGCCGCATGGCGGGATTTCCCCGCAATGATCAGCGGCCGCGGCCCAGGAACCCCAGCCGCGACTCGTGCGCATGCGCACCCCGGGGCTGACGTTCGCCCCCGCCGCCTGCCGGCTTGCGGGAAGCCTTGCCGCCCTGCTTGCGGGCGGGCTTCTGGGCTGCCTTCGGCGGACGCGCGGCTGCCTTGTCAGCCGGCACAGCCCCGGCCCCGCCCTGGGCAGGCTTGCCGGACCGGGACGGCTTTCCAGCTGGCTTTCCAGCCGGTTTGCCGGCGGCCTTGCCGGGCTTGCCGGGCCGGGCCGGCCGGTTTTCGGGCCGAGACCCCTGGGCATCGCCGCCATGGGCGCGGGACTTGGCCGGCTTGCGGCCGGGCTTCGCGGGCCGGTGCGACTTGTCGCCGTCCGGATGGCCGTTGGCCAGCCCGCCGCTGATCAGCAGCCCGGTGGTGAACGGGTCGATGGCGTTCTTGCGGCCACCCGACACTTTGCCCCGCCGATTCAGGCGCGCACCGTTCTGGCCGTTCTGGCCCGGCGTGCCGAAACCCGGCGGCAGGGCACTGGCGTGCGACAGCGGCTGGCGTTCGGCCTGGCCGTCGTCTTCGTCGGCGCCGCGCAGCAGGCCCAGCTGGACCATCAGGGCCCCGACCAGTTCGGAATCCAGCTCGTCCCAGCGCCCGCGCCGCAGGTTGGGCGGCAGCATCACATCGCCGAAACGCGTGCGGATCAGGCGGCTGACAGTCCCCCCCGCTGCTTCGAACATGCGCCGCACCTCGCGGTTGCGACCTTCGCTGAGCGTGACGCGGTACCAGCGGTTGCTGCCTTCGCCGCCGATGTAGTCCAGGGAATTGAACCGCGCCTCTCCGTCTTCGAGCTGGATGCCGGCGGTCAGGCGGGCACGTTCCTGCTCGCCCAGTTCGCCCAGGACGCGAACGGCATATTCCCGCTCGGCGCCGAAGCGCGGATGCGAGAGCCGGTTGGCCAGGTCGCCCGAGGTCGTCAGGATCAGCAGTCCCTCGGTATTCAGGTCGAGGCGCCCCACCGAAAGCCATTTCCCCGTGCGGATGCGCGGCAGGCGCGCGAAGACGGAAGCCCGGCCTTCGGGGTCGTCGTGGCTGACGATCTCGCCGGCCGGCTTGTGATAGAGGATCACGCGGGGCAGCTTGCCCGCCTTGGGCCGCGTCACCAGGCGGCCATTGACCCGGACCTTGTCGTCGGGGCCGATGCGCTGGCCCACATGCGCCGGCTCGCCATTGACCGAAACGCGCCCGGCGATGATCAGTTCTTCCATGTCGCGCCGGGAACCGATCCCCGCGTCGGCCAGGACCTTGTGCAATTTCGGCATCAGGACGTCGCTGTTCAGGAAGCGGTCCAGGCGCCGGGCGGTCGGATGGGCATCCTTCAGATACCCCAGGGCGCGGTCGGCTTCTTCCGCGGAACCCGTGTCGATGGCCTCGGTCGGCTCGTCCCCCTGGCTGCCGGCGCCGTGCGCACCGCCCTGCTGGGCATCCCCACGGCGGCGGCGAAACGGCGTGCGCAGCTTGCGGCCCCGTGGCTTGCCGTTTTCCGGCCGGCTGTCGGCCGCGGACGGCGTTTCGGGCGCGCCTGCTTCGGCGCTCGGCATCGTTTCGATTTCTGCTGTCATGGGGTTCGGTGACTCCTACACAAAATTCCGTTCTTCATTCTTCCGGGCCGTGCGGCGCCGGCCCTGGCGGATCGTCGGCGGCATGCCCGGTGTCCGGCTCTTCCACCGCATCGAGCGCCAGCACGCCCAGGGCCTCTGCGGCGTCTTCCGCATCGAGGGCCGGCAGTTCGTCGAGCGCTCGCAGACCGAGATCATCGAGAAAGCGGCGCGTCGTTCCCAACAAGGCCGGTCGCCCCGGCGCATCGCGATAGCCCAGCGTTTCGATCCAGCCCCGATCTTCGAGGGTACGGATGATCTGGGCCGAGACCGTGACGCCGCGGATGTCCTCGATGTCCCCACGCGTCACGGGCTGCCGCCACGCGATGATGGCGAGCGTTTCGAGCACGGCACGAGAATAGCGAGGCGGTTTTTCCGGGTTCAGGCGCCCCAGGTAACGCTGCATGTCGGGACGGCTCTGGAAGCGCCAGCCGCTGGCGATCTGCACCAGTTCGAGCCCCCGTTCCTGCCAGTCGAGCTGCAGTGCAGCCAGATGGCGGCGGATGTCGTCCCCGGAAATCGTGTCTTCGAAGAGGCTGCGCAGATCAGTGACCGTGAGAGGCGCATCGGCGCACAACAAGGCCGTTTCCAATACGCGCAGGATTTCCGTTTCCGTCATTTTAACTTGAACTCCGATCGATTGCTTGCATTATTTTCGCAGACTTGCTATAGTCTTGTTTTCCAGACGCGGGGTGGAGCAGTCTGGCAGCTCGTCGGGCTCATAACCCGAAGGTCACAGGTTCAAATCCTGTCCCCGCAACCAGATTCAAGTACAGGCCGGATTCCCCTGGGATCCGGCCTGTATTCATTTTGGCGGCCTCTTTCACCTAGGCCTTGGCGCCGCGGGTGGGCGTGGCCCACCCCCGCACCAGGGCTTCGAATTCGGCCACCGGCAGCGGCCTGCTCAGCAGGTAGCCCTGCCAGGCATGGCAGTGATGGCGTTCCAGGAAGGCGCGCTGGGCCTCGGTTTCCACGCCCTCGGCAATCACCCGCAGGCCCAGGCTGATCCCCAGCGCGACGATGGTGCGCGCGATCGCCGCATCGTTGGGATCGGTCAGCACATCGCGCACAAAGCTCTGGTCGATCTTCAGCTGGTCGAGCGGCAACCGTTTCAGGTAGGCCAGCGACGAATAGCCGGTGCCGAAGTCGTCCAGCGAAAATCCCACGCCATGCCCCTTGAGCAGCATCATCTTGCGGATGGTGTCCTCGATATCCCGCAGCAGCAGCCCCTCGGTCAGCTCGAGTTCGAGCCGGCTGGCATCCGCGCCGGTTCCCGCCAGGGTAGCCAGGGTCTGATCGGCGAAGCCGGGCTGGTGGAACTGGTGCGGGCTGACGTTGACGGCCAGGCTCAGGTGCGCGAACACGGGATCCTGCGCCCAGCGGGCCAGCTGCTCGCAGGCGGTCCGCAGCACCCAGTCGCCCAGCGGCAGGATCTGGCCCGTTTCCTCGGCCAGGGGGATGAAGGCGGCGGGCGAGATGAAGCCATCCTGGGGGTGATGCCAGCGCAGCAGCGCCTCGCAGCCGACGATGCGGCCCCGGTCCACCTGGGGCTGGTAGAACAGCTCGAACTGACCCTGCTCCAGGCCGATGCGCATGTCCAGTTCCAGCGCGGCCCGCCGGTGCACCGCGGCCTGCATCAGGGGATCGTAGAAGCACAGGGTGTTGCGGCCCGCCGCCTTGGCCTGGTACATGGCCAGGTCGGCCCGCCTGAGATGCTCGTCCACCCCCTGCTCCAGCCCCTGGAACACCGCGGCCCCCATGCTGACGGTCGCATGGTAATGCCCCGCCCCCAGTTGATAGGGCGCGCTCAGCAGGGCCAGGAGGCGCTGGCCGATTTCCTCGGCCCGGGCGGCGGCTTCTTCGGGCGTGGCGCTCAGGTCATCGAGGACGATCACGAATTCGTCGTCTCCGTGCCTGGCCGCGGTATGGGCATCCGTCAGGCTGGTGCGCAGGCGCTCGGCGACCTGGCGCAGCACCAGGTCGCCGCTGTCGTGGCCCCGGGTTTCGTTCAAGGTCTTGAAATGGTCCAGGTCCAGCATCAACAGCGCCCCCCAGCGCTGGTGGCGCGCTGCCGACGCCAGCGTCTGCTGCAGCCTGTCCAGCAGCAGGCGGCGATTGGGCAGACCGGTCAGGGAATCATAGAAGGCCAGGTAGTTGATTTCTTCTTCGGCCGCCCGGCGCTGGGTCAGGTCTTCCAGGGTCAGCAGATAGTCCTCGCCCAGCAGGACCCCTGCGACCTCGACCGTCCGCCGGCTGCCGTCGCTGCACAGGATCCTGTATTCGCCCGCTGCGATCACGCCTTCGCCCGACTTCCGGGATGCTTCGCACAGGTGCGACCAGCGCGCGCGTGCACGCTCGCGGGTCTCGGGATCGGGACAGATGCGCGCCCACCAGGCATGCACGTCCGGAACGTCCTGCTCGGTGTAGCCGAAAATCTGCACGAACTGCCGGTTGCGGAAAGTGATGCGCTCATCGTGCTGCACCAGGCATACGCCCACCGGCAGGTGATCGAGGATGCTGCGCAGGTGCCGCTCCCGCTCCTGCAACGCATCCTGCATCCGGCGCCGCTCGCCGATGTCCTGGATGATGGCGACGTAGTAATCGGGCTCCTCGCCCGGCTGCCAGATGGGCGACACGGTCAGGTCCACCCAGATCGGTTCGCCGCCCTTGCGCAGGACGCGCTTTTCGAGCCGGAACTCGCGGATCTCGCCGGTCTGCAGCCGTTGCACCTGCTCCAGGCTCTCCGGCAGGTCGTCGGGGTGAGTCAGTTGCCGGAAATCGAGCTGCAGCAGGTCATCCCGCGCATAGCCCAGGATATCGCAATACTTCTGGTTGACACGCACCAGGCGGCCGGTCTTCGCGTCGGTGAGGCAGACACCGACCGCCGCCTGGTTGAAAATGGCTCGAAACCGCACCTGACTGCGCCGCAGGGCCTCGTGCGTGGAAGCGACCTCGGTGAAGGCACGTGCGCGCTGGCGCGCGAACAGGCCGGCAAGCGCCGCCAGGAGCAGCGTCAGGACCAGCCCCGCCCCGCCGACCCACCAGGGCATCATCCGCTCGGTGGAAGACAGCAGCGCGCGCCCGGGAGAAAAATCCAGGCGCCAGGTCCGGCCCATCACATCCAGGCGTCTGGAGTCCTGCAACCCCGAAGGCGCCGGCTCTGCGCCGTCCGGCGGCAGCACGGAGGAACCCAGCACGGCCGGCGTCTCCGGAATGCCGCGGGCACCGACATCTTGCAGCTGCAGCGAAAGGCCGCGCAGAAACCCTGACGCCCGGATGGCGTCCAGCATGTCGCCGACCCGCACCACGGCGGCGACTGCACCGATGAAACGTTCGCTCTCGCCATGATGGAAGACCGGGAAACGCAGGACGAACGCCATGCCGCCGTCCTTGTCCTGGACCAGGGGGAAAGGCGCCGACGCCGCCGGAAGGCCCGTCGTCCGGGTCTTCAGCAGGGCCGCCAGGTTTGCGGGCTGCGAAGCGATGTCCAGCCCCCAGACATCCGGATTGCCTTCCCGGGGCCAGAGATATTCGACAACGTAATGATCCGTACCGCCGCTGCGCGGGTGCACGATCGGCGCCGCAGGATCCACGCCGGGAAAGCGGGCGCGCAGCCGCGATTCGTAGGCGGGCAGCTCGGCATGGGGCACCCAGCGCACGAAGGACAGGTTCACGAGTTCGGGATAGCTCTTGCGCACATCGTGCTGCGCCACGACCCGCTCGAACAGCGCATCGTCCAGGTCCGGATTGACCATGAACAGGTCCCTCAGCCCCGACACGACTTCGGAATAAGCCACGACCCGCTGGGCGATCGCATCGCTGGAAGAGCGGACCTCTTCGAAAAACCTGAGCTGGGCGATCGACCGGCCGGTTTCCCGTTGCTGCAGGACCAGCACATAGGTAAGGCCGAGCCCGAACACGACCGCTGCGAGGCCGGGAAACCAAAGGCTGAGCATTCGTCTTGCGGAAAATGCCGCCATGGGGCTCCTTGATCGAAAAGGCAGGCAAAGACGCAGGGGAATTCATGCGCACCCCGCCGGACGGCGGTGCTCTCGCGCTAAGAATAGCGGTTTTCCCCCGACTGTTGTTGCAAAACGCCTGCGGCCGGTGATCCTGGAATCCGGGAATGCGCGCCGCCCGTGCAGGCTTACCAGCGCACGAAGAACAGCACCCAGGCCCAGCAGAAGGGCAGCAAGCCGGCCGCCACCAGCATCACCGCGCCCAGCCTGCGCAACGGCTGCGGAGTGCGCAACCCCGCCAGGCGCCACTCGAAGCGCAGGCTCCAGGCCAGCGCCAGCACCAGCAGCGTGAAGCGGACCGGGTTGGCCCAGCCGGTGGGAACGCCCTCATGCTGCAGCAAGGTCAGCGTCGTGGCCGACAGGCCCAGGAATACCCCGACCCCCGCAGCCGGGATCAGGCCCTGTGCCAGCTTGTGCACCCCCGCCAGGCGGCTGCGCAGCAGCCGGCCGTCCGCATCCCGCACGCCGGGCCGTCCGGCGGGCGGCAGGATGCGATCGGCCAGCCACAGGCCGCAGAATACGGCCCCGCCCACGATGACCGCCGCTCCGCCGATGAACAGGAGGATGACGGTGCCATCCAGCCAGCTGAAACTGTCGTTGACGTCGGGATAATGGGTCAGGACGAACCAGGGGGCATTGTCCGCCAGCGGCCAGTAGATATCGTGCCCCACCAGCCAGGTTGCGGCGGACTGCTTGATCGACACGAACCAGGGGCTGGCGCTCCAGAGGAAGGCGCCCACGGCCAGGCCCATCAGGCCGAAGACGATCAGCGCGGTCTGCCACCCGCTGCCTTCGGCCACGTGGACGATCTCGGCTTCGGGCGAGCGCGGCGTCAGGGCGATGGCGCCCCGATAATCGCTGCAGCGTCCGCACATATGGCATTCGGCTGCGCCCTGCATGTTGCGCAGGGGCAGCAGCGGCGCGCAATTGATGGATTCGATCCGCCGGACGGGAGCGCGCCAGGCGGCCGCGTCCACCCGGTAGTGCCAGGGAGCGAGCTTGGCCAGCAAGTTGAACACCCCGTTGACCGGGCACAGGTACTTGCACCAGACGCGCTTGTCGCGCCCGTACAGCCAGCCGACGATCATGGCGGCCACGGTGGACCCGCCCAGCACGGCGGCGACCGCCCAGGGATATTGGTAGACGCTGACCAGCTGGCCATAGATCGTGGTCAGGCTGAAGGCCACGAAGGGCCACCCGCCCCAGCGCATCCAGCGCGGAATGGCCCGGCCGCGCCCGTGCCGGCTGGCCCATTCGGTCAGCGCGCCTTCGGGGCAGAACAGGCCGCACCAGGCCCGCCCGAACAGAGGGATGGACACCAGCACGAACGGCCACCAGATGCCCCAGAAGGCGAACTGAGCGAAGACGGTGAGATTGTTGAAGACGGAAGCCGTGCGATCCGGCAGGGGCATGGCCGCCGGAATCGCCAGCAGGACGATATAGACGAGGACGATGGCCCATTGCATCCGCCGGATCGCGCGCTGGTGGTCGCGCAGGAAATCCCCCGCGCGCGCGACACCGGAACGGAACGAATGCGACCAAGCCATGCTGCTACCTCAGGACGCGTCCCCGGCCGGGGACGGCAGGCCGCCAGTGTATACCGCGGCCGGCACCGCGTCGCGCGGATCCAGCCCCTTCGGCTTGCCGTACAGGCCGATATGGGCGTCGCCCCAGGCCTTCAGGGCGAGCAGCACCGGCTCCATGCTGCGCCCCAGGTCCGACAGCCGGTAATCCACCCGGGGCGGAACCTGGGCGTGGACGATGCGCTCGATCAGCCCGTCTTCTTCCAGTTCGCGCAGCTGGCGCGTGAGCACGCGCGGTGTCACCCGCTCGATCAAGCGGTGCAGTTCGCTGAATCGCAGGGTGCCGGCGCACAGATGGAACAGGATGACCGACTTCCACTTGCCGTCGATCAGGCCGATGGCGGCCTCGACGGCACACCCCGGGCTGCAGTCGAAACGCGAATGACGGACTTTGGACATGGCAGTATCCTTTTTGTCACTACTGGCCGATTTTGTGCGTAGTCACGGAAGAAGGCTGGCGGTATTCTGCCCGCATCCTCTCTTCCAAGCAAACAGGAGTTGCCCCATGAAAGCCATCGGTTACCGGCAAGCCGGCCCCCTCGACCGCGACGACGCGCTGGTCGACATCGAAATCGAACAGCCCGTGCCCGAGGGCCGCGACCTGCTGGTCGAAGTCGCGGCGATATCGGTCAATCCCGTCGATACCAAGATCCGCAGGAACGTGTCCGCGGATTCCGGCCATTGGAAAGTCCTGGGCTGGGACGCCGTCGGACGTGTCGCTGCGGCAGGCCCCGACGTCACGCGATTCAAGCCCGGCGACACGGTGTTCTACGCGGGAGCGCTGGATCGGCCCGGCGCCAACAGCGAATTCCACCTGGTCGACGAACGCATCGTCGGCCACAAGCCCGCCTCGCTCACCGACGCCCAGGCCGCCGCCCTGCCCCTGACGGCCATCACGGCCTGGGAAATGCTGTTCGACCGGATCGACATCCGCCGTCCCGTCCCCGGCGCGGCGAACGCCGTCCTGATCATCGGCGGTGCCGGCGGCGTCGGTTCGATCGCCATCCAGCTCGTCAAGGCGCTCACGGACCTGACCGTCATTGCCACCGCATCCCGGCCGGAAACCCGGGCCTGGGTCGAATCGCTGGGTTCGGATCACGTGGTGGACCACAGCCGCCCCCTGGCGGCACAGGTCGCGGCGCTGGGCATCGGCCAGCCCGCCTTCGTTTTCTCGACCACGGCGACGGACAGGCACGAAGCGCAGATCGCCGAGATGATCGCACCGCAGGGCCGCCTGGGGCTGATCGACGATCCCGAGGCCATCGACGTCAAGCTGTTCAAGCGCAAATCGGTATCCATCCACTGGGAGTTCATGTACACCCGCTCGATGTTCGGAACCCAGGACATTGGAGAACAAGGCCGATTGCTGGACGAAGTCGCCCGGCTGCTGGATGCGGGCCGCTTGCGCACCACCCTGACCGAGACCCTGCGCCCGATCAACGCCGCCAACCTGAAGAAGGCCCATGCCCTGCTGGAAAGCGGTCGTGCCCGGGGCAAGATCGTGCTGGAAGGTTTCCGGGACTGAGGGCTGCAGGCACGCGCCGCACAGGCGCACATCCGGCGCTAGGCCGCCGCGCCTGCCTTGGCGCGGCCGGCCTCCGGCGCCGCAGCACGCGAGGCGCGGCGCAACAACCATGCCACGGCGCACCAGTACGCCAGCCAGACCAGCAACTGCGACAGCGCCGGATAGGCACGATAGCCGGCAAAATCGGCCAGCACCTTGCCCAACCCGCCTTCGGTACCCAGCAGCCAGGAGGTATCCCACACCGGATCGACCCAGGTCGGCATCACGCCCAGGGAGATCAGCCGGTCCGTGGCCGATACCAGCAACGCGCCGGCCAGCAGCAGGAGCAGGATTTCCGTCAGCCTGAAGAAGCGCCGCCACGTGATGATCCGCCCGCCCAGCTGCAGCAACCAGAAGGTGAGCAGCGCCGCGGCGAAACCGCCCAGGCCCGCCAGTGCCATGGCGCCGGCGCCGCCCGATTCCCGGGACGACAGGACGGTGCCATACAGAAAGACCACGGTTTCGCTGCCTTCGCGCGCAACGGCGATCATCACCAGCGCGAGCAGGCCCCACCAGTGATCCCTGCCGACCTGCTGCGACGCGCCGGACTCCAGCTCGCGCTTCAGGCCGCGACCGTGGGCACGCATCCAGACCACCATCTGGACCACCAGTGCGCAGGCCGCCAGCGCCATCAGGGCCTGGAACCATTCCTGGCCCTCGTCGGACAACCAGGAAGAAATGCCCAGCAGCACCAGCGCCAGCGCGCCGGCCAGCACCAGGCCGGCGCCGACGCCGCCCCAAAGCCAGGGCAGTCCGCGCCGGCCTTCGGGAGAGGCGCGCAGCCAGGAATACAGGATGCCGACGACCAGCAGGGCCTCGACACTTTCACGCCAGACGATGAAGCCGACTTGTTCCATGATGGTCAGGATCCGTTCGTTCGCGCCCGTCAGTTCTTGGGCAGCACCACCAGGGTGCCCTTCACCTGGGGATGGAAATCGTCGAAGAAGGGATATTCGCCGGGCCTGGACAGGGACAGCACCACGAACGAGGTGACTCCCGGCCCCAGCACTTTTTCCTTGCGCAGCGGCAGGCTTTCGAATTCGACCGCCTCGCTGCTCTCATTGACCAGGATGATCTTGAAGCGGCCCGCCGGCACTTCGAGGCGGGCCGGCTCGAACGTGCCGTCCGCCTTGAAGGTGAGCGTGTAGACCGGCATGTCGGCGGCCGCCGCCGACATGGGCGCCAGCCACCCCGCCCACATCAGGGCAGCCAGCGCGATCCAGGCGCGCATCTCAGTAGCCGCCCTTCTTACCGGTGCCGGCATAGACGAATTCATACTTGACCTCGAAGGTCTGGAACCACGGCGCGACGCCGGTTTCCTTGTCGACATGGCGGCCGAAGTGGTTGTTGTGCGCGGTCTCGGGCGAGCCGATGACGAAGGTCAGGCTGTACTTTCCCGGGCCTTCGAGCTTGACGTTGTCCCCGTAGTGCGGACCGTCGTTGGCCACCATGGGCATCAGATCGCCCTTGAGGACCTTGTCGCTGCCTTGTTTCTGCAGCACGTACTGGATGTTCAGGTACGGCGCCCAGGCGCCTTCGGGCAGGCCGTTCTTGTTGTCGGCCGTGGCGTGGATGTCTGCCTCGAGGTGGATATCGGAATCCTTCGCGGCGCGCATCATGCCTTCCGGTTCCATCTCGACCGGCTGCAGGTAGACCGCAGCGACTTCCAGCCCGTTGATCTCGCTGGGCTCCCCGATGGGATATTCAGCCGCCAGGGCGGAAGAAGCCAGGCCTGCACCGGCCAGCGCAACGAGCAGTTTTTTCACCATGAACGATCTCCGTGCTAGTAAGAAGAATGATTCTCGTTACTATAACACCAGGAAATCGCAACGGCATGGAGATGGATCAAGAAAATGCAGCGCGTGCCGGACGCCGGGCCCGGCACGCCGCGAACCCAGGCCCGCATCCGGGCCCGAGCCGTCATTTCTTCTTTTTCTTGCCTTCGGGCGGCTGCCCGGGGAAAGGAAAGGCCGAGAACATGTTGCGCGCCTGGTCCTGCATCTGATCCTGCATCTGGACGAACAGCCCGCGGCTTTGCTCGATGTAGTTGTTCATCATGTTCTGCAGGGCCGGGGTCTGCATGCTCATCAGCTGGGCCCAGGCTTCGGGGCCGAAATGCTGCTGGTACAGGCCCTGCGACTGCTCGGCCATGCGATCCTGGATGTCCATCAGCACCTGGATGTTCTTTTCCAGGAACGTGCCCATCACACCCTGCATGGCATGGCCGTAGAAGCGGATGATCTGCGCCAGCGCCTCGGCCGAGAACATGGGCACGCCGCCGGACTCCTCTTCGAGGATGATCTGGAGCAGGATGCTGCGGGTCAGGTCGTCGCCGGTCTTGGCGTCGACGACCTTGAAGACCGCGTTGTCCAGGACGAGCTGCTTGATGTCGGCCAGCGTGATGTAGGCGCTGGATTGCGTGTCGTAGAGGCGGCGGTTGGGATATTTCTTGATCAGCCGTTCTGCCTGCGGTGAAGTGGTATGCCGAGCCATGATCAACCCATGTGCAAGCCGCCGTTCAGCGAAAAATCCGCTCCGGTGGCAAAACCTGAATCGTCGGACGCCAGCCAGGCGACGATGGAGCCGATTTCTTCCGGCGTACCCAGACGCTTGACCGGAATGGTGGCGACGATTTTTTCCAGCACGTCGGGACGGATGGCGCGCACCATCTCGGTACCGATGTACCCCGGCGACACGGTGTTGACCGTGACGCCCTTGCTGGCGACTTCCTGGGCCAGTGCCATGGTGAAGCCATGGATGCCCGCCTTGGCGGTGGAATAGTTGGTCTGGCCGAACTGCCCCTTCTGGCCATTGACCGAACTGATGTTGATGATCCGCCCCCACTGGCGGTCCACCATGTCGTCGATGACCTGCTTGGTCACATTGAACAGGCTGTTCAGGTTGGTGTCGATGACGGCGCGCCAGTCGTCGCGGCTCATCTTGCGGAAGACACCGTCGCGGGTGATGCCCGCATTGTTCACCAGCACGTCGACCGGGCCGAACTGTTCCTTGACCTTGACGAACGCCTCGACCGTGGAATCCCAGTCGGACACGTTGCCGACCGAAGCGTGGAACTTGTAGCCCAGCGCAGCCTGTTCCTCCAACCATTTGCCGTAGTCCCGACTGGGGCCGCAGCCGGCCACCACCGTGAAGCCTTCCTTGGCGAGGCGCTGGCAGATCGACGTTCCGATGCCGCCCATGCCCCCCGTCACGTAAGCCAGTTTGCCGCTCATGGTGTTCTCCTTTTCAGACTGCCTTGACTTTGACATAGCGCCCGGGTGCGGGTTCTATGGAGGGATATTTCCGATTGCCGGGGCTGCGGCGCGCGGGCCGCCATTCACCGGAATGGCCGGCCAGCCAGTCGAGCCAATCGGGCCACCAGCTGCCGCGGGCGTGCTCCGCCTGGTCCAGCCAGGTGTCCGGATCGCCCGGCAGCTCGCCGCCACGGTTCCAGGACCAGTAGCCCCGGCGACCGCGTTCGGGCGGGTTGACGACGCCTGCAATGTGGCCCGATTCGCCCAGCACGAAGCGCAACGGACCGCGCAACAACCGCGTCGATGCATAGGCCGACGCCCAGGGCACGATGTGGTCCTCGCGCGAGGCGTAAAGATAGGCCGGCATGTCCAGGGCGCGCAAGTCCGCCGGCACGCCGCAGATGCGCAGCTGGCCGGTCTGCAGGCGGTTCTCCAGGTAGGTATTGCGGAAATACCAGGTGAAGAACGGCCCCGGCAGGTTGGTGCCGTCGGCGTTCCAGGCCAGCAGGTCGAAGGGCCGGGGCGATTCGCCCATCAGGTAGTTCGAGCCGACGTAGTTCCACACCAGTTCCGAGGGCCGCAGGAACGAGAAGGTGGTGGACAGCTCGCGCGCCGTCATCAGGCCGCCGGCGCCCAGCAACTGCTCGCGCGCACGGGCATGCTGTTCGTCGACGAAGACGTCGAGCATGCCGGTTTCGCTGAAATCCAGGAAGGTCGTCAGCAGGGTCAGCGCCGCCACCGGGTCTTCGTGCCGGGCGCGCGCCACGGCCAGGGCGCTGGCGAGCAGCGTGCCGCCGACGCAGAAACCCAGGGCGTTGATCCGGGGCTGGCGCGTCACTTCGCGGACGACCCCGATGGCCCGCAGCACGCCGTCCTCGACGTAGTCGTCCCAGGTCTTGCCTTCGACGCCGTCCTGGTCCTGCGGCAGCGGATTGCGCCACGACACCATGAAGACCTCGAAGCCGGCCTGCACGGCATGCCGCACGAGGGAATTGGCCGGCTGCAGATCGAGGATGTAGTACTTGTTGATGCAGGGCGGCACCATCAGCAGCGGCAGCCGCCGGACCTTTGCCGTCTGGGGCCGGTACTGGATGAGCTGCATCAGGGCGTTTTCGTAGATCACCGACCCGGGGGTGATGGCCAGGTTTTCTCCAGGAACGAAGGCCGACTCGTCGGTCTGCGTGATGCGCCCCCGCATCAGGTCGCGCAGCAGGTTCGCCAGCCCCTTGTGCAGGGATTCGCCGCCGCTGTCGACCAGGGCCTTCAGGGCGTCGGGATTGGAGGCGAGGAAATTGGACGGCGCAGCGGCTTCCACCCACTGCATGACCGAGAAGCACAGACGTTCCCGGGCCGCGTTTTCCAGATCGGCGGCCTGCGCCAGGCGCTGCATGGCATCGGCCACGATGAGGTAGGCATGCGCCGCGAAAAGCGCCTGGGGGTTGCCGGCCCAGGCTTCGGACGAGAAGCGGCGATCGGCTGGCGGCGTGAGCGTGCCCTGCCGGGACTGCTGCAGAAGCGACTGCCAGGCCTGGATGAAATCGGACTGAATGGTCGCCAGACGGGCGGGCGCGACTCCGGGCGGCGCCCATCTTTGCGAAGAATTCCGATCAGTCATTCCACCATCCCTTGTGCCGCCAAGACCCCGAAACGACCCGGCATCTTTTGCTCGACTATTCTGTCATAGTGGCAAATTGCGTCAATTCGGGTAAGTCGCTAGCTTGAATAAAGCGCATGCCGGCGAAACATACCAAAGCCCGCATGCAGCCCAAGCGGGCCGGGACGGGGACCGGTGCGACACGCGGGCGCGGTCATTCCAGCCATGCCAGAGTCGCCTGGCGCCCCGACCCGGGATCTCGCCGATGGGAAAAATACCGGTCCGCCCGAGTCCAGGTGCATTCCCCGCTCTCTTCCACCCGGCCGATCCCGGCCCGGCTCAGCCGGGCACGCGCCAGGCCCGCCAGGTCGGCCAGCCAGCGGCCGCTGCCGGGCTGGAAAAGGAAGCATTCCGCCAACGCCGCATCCCGATCCAGGAAGGCCTCGCGCACTTCGGCGCCGACCTGGAAGGCCCGCGGCCCGATGCCGGGACCGATCCAGGCACGCCAGCCGTGCGCATCCGGCGCCCGGCGGCGCAATTCGTCCAGTGTATTTTCCAGCACGCCGGCCGCCAGGCCGCGCCAGCCCGCGTGGGCCACGCCCAGCACGGTGCCGGATTCGTCGGACAGCACGACAGGCAGGCAGTCGGCGGTCATGATCGCCAGCGGCCGGCCGCGCCGGGTCGTGACGGCGGCGTCGGCACGGGGCGCCGGCGGGAACGCGGTCTGCGCCGCGTCGCGGGCCGGCGGCACAGCGCCGCCGATGATGGTATCGGCATCGAAGACGGCCGTGCCATGCACCTGCTCGAGCCAGACCGGCTCGTCCGGCAAGGCGCGCCTCAGGCGCATGCGGTTTTCCCGCACGGCCGCCGGATCGTCACCGACGTGCGTCCCCAGGTTCAGGCTGTCCATGGGCGCCTGGCTGACGCCCCCCTGACGCCAGGTCGAGAAATAACGCACGCCGGGCCAGGGCTCGCCTGTCACGCCATGCAGCCCCGGGGCCGGTTCAAGCTCGATCGCCGCCATCGTCTTCCCAGAGAATGCCGTCGAGCACACGGCGGAAATCGTCCGGCGGCTCTGCCGTGAAGGCACAAGGCCGGCCGCTGACGGGATCATCGAAGCCCAGGGCGCGCGCATGCAGCATCTGGCGGCCTGCGCCGGCCTCGAGCCGTCCGCCATACAGGGTGTCGCCCAGCAGGGGGTGCCTCAGGCGGGCCATGTGGACACGGATCTGATGCGTGCGGCCCGTTTCCAGGCGGCACAGCACGCGGGACACGGTGATTCCGCCGCAATGCCCCACTCCCAGGGACTCATAGTGCGTGACGGCCGGCTTGGGCGCCACCGGACGGTCGGCGCTCATGCGCACCGGCACCCGGGCGTCGCGGCCGATGGGCGCGTCCACCGTGCCCCGCCCCGACAATGCGCCATGCACCAGCGCGCAGTATTCGCGCTTGACCGTGCGGGCCTGCAGCTGGCGCACGAGCTGGGTCTGGGCGGTCTCCGTGCGGGCCACGACCAGCAGGCCGGAAGTATCCTTGTCCAGCCTGTGGACGATGCCGGCGCGGGCCACGCGGGCCAGTTCGGGGTAGCGGAACAACAGGCCGTTGAGCAGCGTGCCGTGCCAGTTGCCCGCCCCCGGATGCGTCACCAGGCCGGCGGGCTTGTCCACCACGATCCATTCCGGCGCATCGGCCACGACGCGAAAGTCGACGTCCTCGGGCACGAAGGCCAGGTCTTCAGGCGCCTGCTGGGGCCACACCCGGATGAGCGCCCCCGGTCCCACCCGGGTGCGCACCTTGGCGATGGCGCCGTCGACTTCGACGTGCCCATCCTCGATCCAGGACTGCAGGCGGCTGCGCGAATGCTGCGGCATCAGGCGGGCCAGGGTCTTGTCCAGCCGGTCCGGCAGGATGTCCAGGGGCAGATGGAAAACCTCGGGCGCATCGGGGCCGGTGTCTTCGGTGGCGATATCCGTGTACGGCATGGCGACAAATCATATAATCTGCCGACAATGCTAACACCTTGACCAAGGATGCCCCGTGGCCGCGCATGCCCCTGTTTCCCCGAAAGTCCTGTCAACCCGCATCCGGCTGGTCCTGGCATGCCTGTGCATGGCCCTGGCGGCAGGCTGCAGCTCGACCAAGGGCAACGTCGACCCGACCGCCGGCTGGAGCGCGGAGCGCCTCTACAGCCAGGCGCGTTCCGACATCAGCTCGGGCAACTGGTCCGACGCCCGCAAGAACCTGGAAGCCCTGGAAGCCCGCTATCCCTTCGGCATCTACGCGCAGCAATCCCTGATCGACCAGGCCTATGTGAACTGGAAGGACGAAGAACCCGAGCAGGCCAAGGCCGCGATCGACCGCTTCATGCAGCAGTATCCGAACCATCCCGGCACGGACTACATGCTGTACCTGAAGGGCATGATCACCTTCACGCCCCCCAGCGCCATCCTGTCGAACTTCACGCGCCAGGATCCCAGCGAACGCGATCCCAAGGGTCTGCGCGAATCCTACGAAGCCTTCAATGAGCTGATCCGGCGCTATCCCGACAGCCGCTACACCCCCGACGCCCGCAAGCGCGCCGCCTGGCTGGTCAACACCATCGCCGACAACGAAGTCCACATCGCCCAGTATTACTACGAGCGTGGCGCCTACGTGGCGGCGGCCAACCGCGCCCAGACCGTGGTCACCGATTTTGCAGGCGTGCCCAGCGCGGAAAAGGCGCTCTACCTGATGATGCTCAGCTACGACAAGCTGAACCTGCCCGAACTGCGCGACGACGCCAAGCGGGTGCTCGACAAGAACTTCCCCAACAGCAAGTACTACGAGCAGGGCCTGGACGAACCGGTCAACTACTGGAACCCCGTCAACTGGTTCTGAGGCCGGCCCGATCTCCGGTCAGGCCCTCGCGGCATCCTGCGCGGCCGGCTCGGCCCGGCCGGGCGGGTGGCCCAGGAAATCCAGGGCCACATCGACATCCCGGGTACGGGCAAAAGGCGGCAGTCCCTGCCACAGCAGCCGCCCGTAGGGCTTGTCCACCAGGCGCCCGTCGCCCACCACCAGAACCCCCCAATCGGTCTCCGAGCGGATCAGGCGCCCCGCGCCCTGCTTGAGCAGCAGCGCCGCCTGCGGCAACTGGTATTCCATGAAGGGATTGCCGCCCTCGGCCCGGCAGGCGTTCAGACGCGCCTCCAGCACCGGATCGTCGGGCGGGGCGAACGGCAGCTTGTCGATCGCCACCAGGGTCAGGGCATCGCCCGGCACATCGATGCCTTCCCAGAAACTGGTGCTGCCCACCAGCACGGCATTGCCGGCCGCGCGGAAACGTTCCAGCAGCACACCGCGCGTGGCCTCGCCCTGGCGCATCACCGGCCGATCCGAGGACAGCATGCCGCGCAGCAGCACGTCGGCCACCCGATCCACCGCCCGCAGCGTGGTGCACAGCACCAGCACCCCGCCCGCGCACGCATCCACCAGCGGCAGCAAAGCCTGGGCAAAGGCATCCGTGAATCCCGGGTCGCTCGGCCACGGCAAGGCCTTGGGCACGTACAGCAGCCCCTGCGCCGGATAATCGAAGGGCGAGGCCCAGCTGCGCGTCGCGGCATTCCCCAGCCCCAGCTGGCGCTGGAAATGCTGGAAATCCCCCCGGACCGACAGGGTGGCAGAAGCCAGGACCCAGGACTGCCCCGGCCGCCGAAAGCCAGAAAAAATCCGCGCCACCGACAGGGGTGCCCGCTGCAGCCGCACGGAATGCGTGCTGTGCTCGATCCAGCGCACGGCGGCCTGGTCGCCGGCTTCCGGTTCGCCCCGGGCAGGATGCGCCCATTGCCACAACCGGGCGCGCAGCGTGCGGGCCGTGCGGGCGGCGGCAGCCAGATCGGGATGGCGCTCCTCCTGGGTGCCCAGTGACTCGGTCAATCCGTCCAGCGCCTGGGCCAGCCGTTCCAGGGACTGGTCGAAAGCCTCGGGTTCGGGAATCTGCTCGAAGGTTGCCCGCCCGCCCGGCAGCCGGCCCACAGGGGCGCTGACGAGGCGCAGGTCGCGGGCCGCCGCATCCAGGGCCTGGCACAGGTCGCTCCAGCGGACGGCCTCGCGCGCATGCGCCAGGCCCGCCGCCTCGGCCTGGCGGGCGCAGTCCAGCGCCTGGTGCAGGGACAGGCTCTGGCCCAGGAAACGGGTGGCGGTGTCGGGCAACTGGTGCGCCTCGTCGAAGACCACGAGCTGCGTCTCGGGCAGCAGGTCGGTGACGCCTTCTTCCCGCAGCGCCAGATCCGCCATGAACAGGGCGTGGTTGACCACCACCACATCGGCCTCCTGCGCATGCCGGCGCGCCTTCAGCAAAAAGCAGTCGCGCACATACGGGCAATCCTGGCCCAGACAGTTTTCCCGGGTGGAGGTCACGCGATTCCAGATGTCGGCGGTTTCCGGCACCTCGGGCAGATCCGCGCGATCGCCCGTGTCGCTTTCCCGGACGAAACGGCGGATGGCGCGCAGCTGGGGCATTTCATCGCGCGACTTCAGGGCGCGCTCGTCCTGTTCCAGGCGTTCGAGGTGGTAGTGGCAGACGTAGTTGCCGCGCCCCTTGAGCAGCGCCACGTCGACCGGCAGGGCCAGCGCTTCGCGCAGGCGCGGAATGTCGCGGCGGAACAGCTGGTCCTGCAAGGTCCGGGTCCCTGTGGATACCAGCACTTTGCCGCCCGACAGGAAGGCCGGGGCCAGGTAGGCCCAGGTCTTGCCCGTGCCGGTGCCGGCTTCGGCAATCAGCACGCCGCCTTCTTCCAGGGTGTCGCGGATGGCCTCGGACAGCGCCAGCTGGGCCGCGCGCGGCACGTAGCCCGGCAGCTGGCGGGCCAGCGGGCCGTCGGGGCCGAAGAGTTCGGCGAGATCGTCGGAAAACATGATGCGGGGCGCGGCGTGGATACGGGTCAACCCCAGGATGATACGCCAGGGATTCCGACGCAACGGCATGGGTATGGCAAAATGCGCCGCTTGTTCCGGTTCTACGCGACACACATGACCATGACCAGTTCCGAATCCCAGACTCATGCCGTCGATCCCGCCCGCGTCCTGCGGCTGCTGACGGCGGAACTCGACGCCCGCCCCGCCCAGGTTGCGGCGGCCGTGGATCTGCTGGACTCCGGCGCCACCGTGCCTTTCATCGCCCGCTACCGCAAGGAGGCCACCGGCGGACTGGATGACACGGTCCTGCGCCAGCTGGAAGTGCGCCTGCTCTACATCCGCGAACTGGAAAGCCGCCGCGTGGCGATCCTGGACTCCATCGCGGGCCAGGGCAAGCTCGACGATGCCCTGCGTGCGCAGATCCTGGAGGCCGACAGCAAGCAGCGGCTGGAAGATCTGTACGCCCCCTACAAGCCGAAACGGCGCACGCGCGCCCAGATTGCCCGCGAGGCCGGCCTGGAACCCCTGGCCGACGCCCTGCTGGGCGATCCCGCCGCCGAACCGGAGGCCCTGGCAGCCGCCTACCTGAATGCCGAGGCCGGTTTCGAGGATGCACGCGCCGTCCTGAACGGCGCGCGCGACATCCTGGCCGAACGCTTTGCGGAAAACGCCACGCTGCTGGATACGCTGCGCACCGAGCTCTGGAACACCGGCCGGATCTACGCCCAGGTCGTGCCGGGCAAGGAAACGGAGGGCGCGAACTTCCGCGACTGGTTCGACTTCAGCGAAGCCCTGCGCACCCTGCCCTCGCACCGCACGCTGGCGCTGCTGCGCGGTCGCCAGCAGGGCATCCTGGACCTGCGCCTGGGGCTGGACCCCGAACGCGAGGCCGAGACCCCGCATCCCTTCGTGGCACGCGTGGCCGGCATTCTCGGGCTGGACGCACGCTTCGACGCCCGCGCCACCCCACGCCAGCACTGGCTGGCCGAGGTCTGCCGCTGGACCTGGCGCGTCAAGCTGCTGACCGGGTTCGAGACCGAACTGATCGGGCGGTTGCGCGAAACGGCCGAGGCCGAAGCCATCCGCGTGTTCGCCGCCAACCTGAAAGACCTGCTGCTGGCCGCACCCGCCGGGCCGAAGACGGTGCTGGGCCTGGACCCCGGCATCCGCACGGGCGTCAAGGTCGCGGCCATCGATGCCACCGGCAAGCTGCTGGAAACCACCACGATCTACCCCTTCGAGCCGCGCCGCGACGTGGAAGGCAGCCTGCGGACCCTGGCCGCCCTGGTCGCACGCCACCGCATCGACCTGATCGCCATCGGCAACGGCACCGCCTCGCGCGAAACCGAGCGCTTGGTGGCCGAACTGCGCGAACGCCACCCCGAGCTGTCCTTCGAACGTGTGGTCGTGTCCGAAGCAGGCGCTTCGGTCTATTCCGCTTCCGAACTGGCGGCTCAGGAATTTCCCGAGCTGGACGTCAGCCTGCGCGGCGCGGTCTCGATCGCCCGCCGCCTGCAGGATCCGCTGGCCGAACTGGTGAAGATCGAACCCAAGGCCATCGGCGTGGGCCAGTACCAGCACGACGTCAACCAGCGCGAGCTGGCCCGTTCCCTGGACGCCGTGGTCGAGGACTGCGTGAACGCCGTGGGCGTGGACGTCAACACGGCTTCGGCGCCGCTGCTGACCCGCGTATCCGGCCTGAACCAATCCCTGGCTCGCAACATCGTCCAGTGGCGCGAGACGCACGGCGCTTTCCGCAACCGCCAGGCGCTGCGCGACGTGCCCCGCTTCGGCGACAAGGCCTTCGAGCAGGCAGCCGGCTTCCTGCGCATCCCGGGGTCGGACAACCCCCTGGATGCCTCGGCCGTGCACCCCGAGGCCTACCCCGTGGTCGAGCGCATCCTGCAAAAGGCCGGCCAGCCGGCCGCAGCGGTGATGGGCAACGCCCAGGCCCTCAAGGGTCTGTCGCCGGCGGACTTCACCGACGAACGATTCGGCCTGCCCACGGTGCGCGACATCTTCCTGGAACTGGAGAAGCCGGGCCGCGATCCCCGCCCCGAATTCAAGACCGCCCGGTTCAAGGAAGGCGTCCACGACATCAAGGACCTGGCGCCCGGCATGATCCTGGAAGGCGTGGTCAGCAATGTCGCCAATTTCGGCGCCTTCGTGGACATCGGTGTGCACCAGGATGGCCTGGTGCACGTTTCGGCCCTGGCCGACAGGTTCGTCAAGGACCCGCGCGACGTGGTGCGCGTGGGCCAGACGGTGCAGGTGCGCGTGATCGAGGTCGACGTGGCACGCAAACGCATCGCCCTGAGCATGCGCAAGGACGATCCGGAACCGCGTTCCCAGGGTGCAGGGGCCGGCGCGGCACGACCGGGCGGGCGCCCGGGCCGGCACGGCGGACGACTCGACAAGCCGGCCCCCGCTCCCCAGGGGGCGATGGCCGAAGCGTTCGCCAAGCTGCGCGGCCAGCGCTGAGCCGCACCGCATAGCCCGCGCACAGGATCAGTCCGGGCCGGGCTCCCGCAGCTGGTCCAGCAGCAGGCGGCGGTGGGCCGCTCTCAGCCGCGGCAGAACGCTGCGCGCATGCGCTTCGTCCTGCAGCAGCTTCAGGATGGCCGCCAGCAGGATGGGGGCATGGACCAGTTGCACCGCGTCGGTCAGTGCGCTGTCGCGCAGGGCGCCATCCTCGACCCCGCGCCGCATCATGGCCTGCTGCCTGCGAAGCAGGCGCAGATGGCTTTCGCGCCAGCCCGCGATGGCATCGGGCAGGCGCGGCCCTTCGGCGACCAGCAGATGCAGCGTGCGGATGAAGCGATCGTCTTCCAGCCTTTCATAGGCGCGATCCAGGAAACCATCCACCCGGGCCGCCAGCGCGTCTTCGGGGGCCGGCGCCCCCGCCAGGGGCGGACGTTCCCCGAACAGCAGGTCGGGCATCAGCATGCGCTGCATCAGCGCCTGGAACACGGCGTTCTTGCTTTCGAAATGCGCATACAGGCCGCCCTTGGACAGGCCGGCCCGGGCGGCGATGTCGTCCATCCGCGCCGCGCCGAAGCCTCGTTCCGAGAACTCATGCAGGGCCGCATCCAGGATCTGGTCGCGGCGCTCGTGGGCCGGCAGGCGCCGGTTGCGGTGCTTGCGGTCTGATGCGGCCGGCGATTGGCCGGCAGCAGACTGGATCGGAGACGGCATGTTCGGCATGGCAAGCGATTCTGGAAGAAAAGCCCGATGCGGCCATTGATCTGCATCAGGGCCGCCGGACAAATTACCGACTAAAAAGTCGTTAAGGGGGATCGCCATGCCACCACCTTCCGATAGCCGCACGATGGACGCCCGGGAAGCCGCCCGGGTCACCGACCAGTACTTCCACGCCAGCCAGGCGCGCGCATTCGCATCGCTTTCGCCCGCTTCGCTCAGCCTGGCGTGGCTGGACTGGGCCATGCACCTGGCGGCCTCGCCGGGCAAGCAGACCGAATTGCTGCGCCTGGCCGCCAGCCACCAGGGCGACCTGGCGCGCTATCTGTACGACTGCCTGCGGGCATCGGGGGATCCGTCCCCGGTCTGCATCGCCCCGCCCGAAAGCGACCGCCGGTTCAGCGATCCCGCCTGGTGCCGCTGGCCCTACAACCTGCTGCACCAGGGCTTCTTGCTGACGCAGTCCTGGTGGGAGGAAGCCACGTCCGGCCTGCACGGCGCCGATCCGCACCACCTGCAGCAGGTTTCGTTCTGGGCACGGCAATGGCTGGACATGATGTCACCCGGCAACCAGCTCTGGACCAATCCCATCGCACTCGAACGCACGGCCGGGGAAAGGGGCATGAACCTGCTGCGCGGCGGTGGCTACCTGCTGGAGGACATCATCCGCCGCCAGGCCCAGATGCCCGTCGCGGGGGCGGACAGGTTCCGCATCGGGCATGACGTCGCCGCCACGCCGGGCAAGGTGGTCCTGCGCAACCGGCTGGTCGAGCTGATCCAGTACGCTCCCACGACCGCAGCCGTGCGTCCGGAGCCGGTCCTGCTGGTGCCGGCCTGGATCATGAAGTACTACATCCTGGACCTGTCGCCGCACAATTCCCTGGTCCGTTTCCTGCGCGACCAGGGCTACACCGTCTACTGCATCTCCTGGAAGAATCCCACCGACCGGGACGCCGGGCTGGGCATGGACGACTACCTGCGCCACGGCTTCTTCGCGGCCCTGGACGCCATCGGGCGCATCCAGCCGGAACGCCGCGTCCACGCCACCGGCTACTGCCTGGGCGGCACGCTGCTGTCGATCGCGGCGGCCGCCATGGCGCGCGACGGCGACCCGCGGCTTGCCAGCACCAGCCTGTTCACGGCCCAGGTCGATTTCAGCGAGCCGGGGGAAATCGGCCTGTTCATCGACGAGGCCCAGGTACACATGCTCGAGGCCCAGATGGGACGGCGGGGTTACTTCAGCGCCGACCAGATGGCGGGCGCCTTCCAGATGCTGCGCTCCTACGACCTGCTCTGGTCGCGCGCCGTCCACGAATACCTGCTGGGCGAACGGCGGCCCATCAACGACCTGATGGCCTGGAACGCCGACACGACCCGCATGCCCGCCCGCATGCACTCCCAGTACTTGCGGCGCCTGTACCTGGACAACGACCTGAGCGCCGGCCGCTACCCCGTGGGCGGGCGGCCCGTATCGATCGGCGACATCCGCCTGCCGGTCTTCGCCGTGGGCACGGTCACCGACCACGTCGCCCCCTGGCGCTCGGTCTACAAGCTGCACCAGTTTTTCCCGGGCGAACTGAGCTTCGTGCTGACCAGCGGCGGCCACAATGCCGGCATCGTCAACGAACCCGGCCACCCCGGGCGGCAGTACCGCATCCGCACCCGCCAGCCCGGCGACCCCTTCCTGCCGTCCGATGAATGGCTGGCATCCACTCCCGTCATCGACGGGTCATGGTGGCCCGCCTGGACGCAATGGCTGGCGGACCGTTCGGGCGCCCCCGAGCCCCCGCCGCCCCTGGGGATTCCCGGCCGCCCGGGACTGGGCGACGCCCCCGGCCGCTACGTGCTGGAAACCTGATTCCCACGCCCAGCGCCATGGCCGGGGCAACCACACCCACGCAGGAACCTCTCATGTCCACATCCCATACAGCGCTCGTCACCGGCGGCACCGGCGGACTTGGCCAGGCGATCGCCCGCGCCCTGCACGACCAGGGCCACACCGTCCTGGTCGCCCATTCCCCCGGCAACGACCGGGTCCCGGCCTGGCTACAGGCACAGGCCGACGCCGGCTACGTCTTCCGCGCCTATGGCGCCGACGTGGCCGACGAGGCCTCCTGCCTGGACATGGCTGAACGCATCCTGTCCGACGGCCACCGGGTGGACATCCTGGTGAACAACGCCGGCATCACGCGCGACGGCACCTTCCGCAAGATGCGAAAAACGGCATGGGACACCGTGCTGCGCACCAACCTGGACTCCATGTTCAATGTCACCCATCCCTTCGTCGACGGCATGATCGACGCCGGCTGGGGCCGCATCGTGAACATCGCCTCGATCAACGGCAGCAAGGGCCAGTTCGGCCAGACCAACTACGCCGCGGCCAAGGCCGGCATCCACGGTTTCACCAAATCGCTGGCCCTGGAACTGGCGCGCAAGGGCATCACCGTCAACACGGTTTCCCCGGGCTACATGGACACGGCCATGGTTGCCGCCGTCCCCCGCGACGTGCTGGAAAGCCAGATCATTTCCCAAATTCCCGTCGGCCGCCTGGGCCGTCCCGAGGAGGTCGGTGCCCTGGTCGCCTTCGTCTGCAGCGACCTGGCGGCGTTCATGACGGGCAGCAACCTGGCCATGAACGGTGGCCAGCATATGTACTGAGGCCCTCATGACCGATTCTCGCAACGAAGACACGTGCAGGAACGGACTGCGCGGCCTGCTCGAGCAGGTGCGCGGGCTCGAACCGATCCGGGTGGCGGTGGTGCATCCCTGCGACGAGATCAGCCTGAAGGCGGCGCTGGATGCCCGCGAGGAAGGCCTGATCGACCCCATCCTGGTTGCCCCCCGGGTGCGCCTGGAGCAGACGGCCCGAGGATCGGGCATCTCGCTCGGCGGCATCGAGATCCGGGACGTGCCGCACAGCCACGCGGCCGCGGAATGCGCTGTCGCGCTGGCGCGCACCGGAGAGGCCGAGGCGCTGATGAAGGGCAGCCTGCATACCGATGAGCTGATGGGCGCGGTGGTTGCCCGCGACGGCCTGCGCACCGGCCGGCGCGTCAGCCACTGCTACCTGCTGCGAACCCCGCACTATCCCCGGCCCTTCATCGTCACCGACGCGGCGATCAACATCGCCCCGACCCTGGAGCAGAAGGCCGACATCGTCCGCAACGCCATCGACCTGGCGCACGCCATCGGCATCGCCCAGCCGCGCGTGGCCATCCTGGCTGCCGTCGAGACGGTGAACGCCGCCATGCCGGCCACGCTGGACGCGGCCGCCTTGTGCAAGATGGCCGACCGGGGCCAGATCGCCGGTGGGCTGCTCGACGGGCCGCTGGCCTTCGACAACGCGATCTCGCTGGCCGCCGCGCAGGTCAAGGGCATCCGCTCCGAGGTCGCCGGCCGCGCCGACATCCTCGTCGTGCCCGACCTGGAAAGCGGCAACATGCTGGCCAAGCAGTTGATGTACCTGGGCGGCGCGGCCAGCGCCGGCATTGTCCTTGGCGCCCGCGTGCCCATCGTCCTGACCAGCCGGGCCGATACCTACGAATCCCGCATCGTCTCGTGCGCCCTGGCGCTGCTGCTGGCACACCACTACCGGAGTACGCCTCCATGAGCACGCACCCGGCAGCCGATTCCCGGCCCGCCATGATCCTGGTACTGAACTGCGGCTCCTCGAGCATCAAGTTCGCGCTCTTCGACACCGCGGCCCGGCCGCTGCCGCGCAGCCCCGCCTGGAACGGCAAGGTGCAGGGCATCGGCGGCGAAAACCCGGACTTCGGCGAGACCGGCGTCGCGCCGTTTCCCATCCGGCTCGGCACGGACAACCCCTACGGCTGCGCCCTGGACCTGATCCTGCGGCGCGTGCGCGACCGGCTGGGCGAAAGGCGCCTGGCCGCCGTCGCCCACCGCGTCGTCCACGGAGGCAGCAAGTATTTCTCGCCCGTGCGCATCGACGCCGGCGTCCTGGCGGATCTGCGCAGCTACATTCCCCTGGCGCCGCTGCACCAGCCTTTTGCCCTGGAGGCCATCGACATCCTGCTGCGCGAGCAGCCCGGCCTGCCCCAGGTGGCCTGCTTCGACACGGCATTCCACCATACCGTCCCCCAGGTCGAGCAGATGCTGCCCCTGCCCTACGACGCCTGGGAACGCGGCCTGCGCCGCTATGGCTTCCACGGCCTGTCCTACGAATACCTGTCCATCGCCCTGCCCGAACGCCACGGCGACCTGGCCCGCGGCCGCGTGATCGCCGCCCACCTGGGCAGCGGCGCCAGCCTGTGCGCGATGCGCGAATCGCGCAGCCAGGCGACGACCATGGGGTTCTCGGCCCTGGACGGCCTCATGATGGGCACCCGCACCGGTTCGCTGGACCCGGGAGCCGTGATCTATCTGATGGAAATCGAGCGGCTGAGCCTCGAGGAAGTCGGCCGCATCCTGTATCACGAGTCCGGCCTGAAGGGCGTTTCGGGCATTTCGCCCGACCCGCGCGACCTGCTGGCCGTCGAGGCCCGCGAGCCACGCGCGCGGCTGGCCCTGGATCTGTATGTGCGCCGCATCGTGCGCGAGATCGGCGCGCTGGCGGCCGTGCTGGGCGGCCTGGACATGCTGGTGTTCACGGCCGGCATCGGCGAGCACAACATCGAGCTGCGACGGCGCATCTGCGAAGGACTGGGCTGGCTGGGCGTGGCGCTGGATCCCGCCGCCAACGCCGCTCAGGCCACGACACTGTCGCTTCCCGGCAGCACCGTGCGGGTCGCGATGGAACCCACCAACGAGGAATGGATCGCCGCCCGGCACGCGCTCGGCCTGCCGGGCTGAAGCCGTCGGCTGCCGGCATGCCGCCTATTGCCAGGTTCTCCACATCAACCCACGACGAGCTCAACGCCATGTTCTTTCACAGCAATCTGCTCCTGGTCCTCTTCATCCTGGGGATCATCGCAATGTTCATCGGCTTCGGTTTCCGCGACCGGAACCCGGGTGTCATCCTGCTGGGCACGGGCTTCCTGGTTGCACTGTTCGTCGTCATCCGCAAAGCGATCGACGTCTTCGGAGCAGGCTGAAGGTCTAATCCCCGGCAAAGCGGCCCAGGCCGAATTCCACCAGCCGGTCATCGCGCCGCAGCAGGAACAGGGCATCCAGGCCCATGCGCCTCGCCAGGGCAGGCCCCTCGTCCGGCCCGGCCACCAGCAGCGCCGTGGCCCAGGCATCGGCGTCCATGCAGTCGGTTGCCAGCACCGTGACGGACGCCACCGGATTGCGCACCGGCGCCGCACGGCGGCCGTCGATGGTGTGCGCCAGGCGTTCGCCGCCGATGCGAACCCAGCGGCGATAATCGCCCGAAGTCGCCACCGCCAGGTCGGCGAGTTCGATCACCCCATGGGCCGCACGGCGTCCTTCCTGCGGGCTTTCCAGCGCCACGGCCCAGGGCCGGCCATCGGCCCGGCTACCGCAGGCCCGCAGCTCGCCGTCCAGTCCAACCAGGGCGTGACGGATGCCATGCAACGCCATGACCCGGGCCATCCTGTCCACGGCGTAGCCCTTGGCGATGCCGCACAGGTCCAGTGTCAGGGGCGCCCGTTTGCGCGCGCGCCCCTGCTCACGGTCAATATCCAGCCACAGATGCGCGGGCAGATGGCCGGCGGCAGCGCGGCGGATGGCGTCCGGGTCGGGCACGTCGGCCTTCGCGCCGAACCCCCAGGCGTCGACCAGGCTGCCGACAGCGGCGTCATAGGCGCCGCCGCTCAGCGCGCCGATATCCAGCGCCCGCGCCAGCACTTCGAGAATGGCCGCCGGCAGCGCCACCCACTGTCCGGGTTCGGTCCGGTTCAGGCGCATCAGGTCGCTGTCCGGCTTCCAGGGCGACATCTGCGCATCCACCAATTCCACGGCCCGGGCAAGATCGTGCGCCAGCGCTTCATGGTCGCAGTCCGGCGCCACCTGGTACCGGGCCGACCAGCGCGTGCCCATGGTCGGGCCGCTCAGCGTGGAATCGGCCGGCGCGCGCGGCACGGCGCCGCCACCCGCGCCGTACTGGATTGCGGGCGAGACCGCCGCCGGATCAGAATACGTCTTCGGCATAGCGCCCCCTTTCCCGCAGCCGGCGCACATCCAGGCCGAGGGGTCTCAGGATATCGTCCAGCGCTTCGGCCACGCCGGCCGCCATGGGCCGGCTGCCGCAGATCCGCAACACGGCTCCCTTGGCCACCAGCACCCGCAGGCGATCCGCATCGCGGCGCAAGGCGTCCTGCACGTAACCACCGCCGTCCTTGATTCTGGAGAATGCCGTACGCAGCGCGGACAGGCGCCCTTCTTCCAGCCAATGGCGCAGGGCGGTGCCAAAATAGAAGTCTTCGTCCGGATTGCGCGCACCGAAGTACAGGAACATGGGCGTCTTGCGGACGTTGCCGCGGATGAAGCCCGCCAGGGGCGCAACACCGGTGCCCGCCCCGATCAGCACGACGGGATGGCGCGAGACACCCAGGGTGAAGCCCGGGTTGGACTTGATGAAGGCCTGGATCCGATCGCCGGGCTTCAGTCCGTGCAGGAAGCCGGAACAGACCCCGCCAGGCATCCGCCGCACGCAGATTTCCAGGAAGCCGTCGCGAAACCCCGAGGCCAGGGAATAATAGCGGGGCACCGGGCTGCCGGGCGGCACGATGCCCACCAGGTCGCCCGCCTCGAAATGCGGCATGCCCCTGCCCATGAGCCGCGCCATCGCGCTGCTGTCCTGCCAGCGCAGCCGCAGGATGACGGTCGGGTCGGCAGTGCCACCCGCATAATCCTGCCGCTCCACCACTTCCAACGGGAAAAGTGGGGGAATGCGCGGCACATAGTTCAATGCCAGTTCCTCGCCCAGCGCCCTGGACAGGGCCGCGCCCCAGCGGTCGAACTGCTGGGCCGACTGCTGGTGTATGCACTCCAGCGGCAGTGCCTGCGGCCAGCCGGCAGCCCGGAGCGTCCGATCCAATGCCTCGGCATAGCCGCAGAAGGCCGGAAACTGGCGGTCGCCGAAACCCAGCACGGTCACCGGCACGGCCCCGGCCGTCAGGCAGGCGATCCGGTCCAGGGCCCGTGCGGCATGCGCAGGCGCCTGCCCATCCCCATAGGAGGCGGCCAGGATGAACACCTGGCGGGCTGATTCCGGCACCTGGAAGCGTTCCAGCGGCGCGGTATGGACCGCATGGCCGTTGCGCGCCAGGGCTTCGTGCAGTGCCTGGGCAAAGCCCCAGGTCGTGCCGCCCTCGCTGGCCACGAAGATCAGCGTGTCGGCCCGCCGCGCGGGGCTGTTGTTTTCCAGGCGGGGCACCTGTGCCCTGCCCTGCCGCCAGATCAGGAATCCGGTGACCCAGAAGACTGGAATGCACAGGCCGGCCAGGCCCAGAACCAGCGCCCAGGCCCACAGGCCCTGGCCGGTATGCAGGGCGTAGATCCAGTCATAGGCAGTGCGGGCCACGGAGGCCGGATGCCAGGCCAGCACATGGCCGCTGCGCCGGTCGATCCAGCCATCGCCGGCATCGGTCGAAATGGTCCAGACGTCTTCCGGATCGTCCGGCGAAGGGAAATTCAGCTTGCGCAGGCCATCGGCCGACAGCGCCTGCAGCAGCGGCTGGGCTCCCACAGGCAGGTCCGGCAGTTCGCCCGGCGCGGAGATGACGTCGGGGTCCACATCCGCATCGGACGGGATCAGGCTGAAGGTCGACGCGCTCATGTAGAGCGCAGTCAGCGAGGACAGGGCCAGGACCAGCACCAGAATCCGGCCGGTGAACCCATGGATGCGCTGTGCCGGAGTCCCGCGGATGCGGCCGGCCACCAGGCGGCGCCAGCCGCCCAGGCGCCAGGCCAGCATCAGTGTCCCGGACAGCGTCAGCAGCAGCATGGCCAGGGCGACACCGACCGCCCCCAGGCGGCCCGGATCGTCCAGCATGAAGGAACGATGCAGGTTGCGCACCCCGCGCTCCACGGCGGATGCCTGGTAGTCGCCCAGCACCTGCCCGCTGGCCGGGTCGATCCGGCTGGCACGCGCCTGATCGCCATCGAAGGAATAGGCGACGATGTCCCCCGACGGGAGGCGGCGGATTTCCTCGATCCCGGCCACCTGGGCCGCAGTCCGCTGCGCCAGGAGCGCCACCGGCAGGCCGGGTTCGGCCCGGACGGCCTGCCAGGTGTCACGCACCGGAAAGAAGGCCAGGATCAGGCCGGTGACTCCGATCAGCAGGGCCAGGGCGCCGGCCCACAGGCCCAGCCAGCGGTGAATCTGCCGCCATTGCATGATGATCACTGCGCCTGGTAGGTGAAGGACTGGATGAACCTGCGCCCGGCGACGGGCTGCCCGGCGCCCGCCGAGGTCAGCGGCACGCGGACTTCGGACGGGCTGTCGCGCATGTCCTCGACAGCGGCGTCGATGCGGATCTCATAGCCGGCGTCGAACAGCGCGTCGGCCAGGTCGGCGGTCACCTTCAGCGTCCGGCCCTCGCCCACACTGGCACCGGTCACGCCATCGAGCCGCGCCGCGTCCCCGGCCGACAGCCGGTTCCAGTCGCCCAGGTGCTTGTAGTACTTGGCCTTGCCACCGGCCACCCACAGGGTGCCCGCATAGGCACCCTGGGCGTCGGTCAGGTAGACCGCCAGGTAGGCGCCATCGCCGCCATAGTTCTTCAGGGTCGTGGACAGGGTCACCGTGCGGCTTTGCGCCAGCGCGGGAACGGCCAGGGTGGTGGCGGCCAGCAGGGCCGCGATCGAAAAGGTTTTCATGGACTATGCTCCTGATGAATTTCCGGCCGGACGCGATCGGAAGGCCGCGGCCGGCATGCAATGCCGTGCTGGATGAGTCATTCGATCCGGGCGCCGCTGACGGAGATCGCCGGGGACGGCGCACCCGGGACGGCCGCCGTGGCGGCGCCGGGCGCGGCACCCGGTGCGCCGCGCGCAGCGTCATCACGATCGCGGTGGCGATCGCGATCCCTGTCGCGGTCGCGGTCGCGGTCACCCCGGCGGCGATACTTGATCTTCAGCACTTCCAGCGTCGCGGGGTCGAGCTTGGCCTTGAAGGCGCGGCCTTCGGCGTCCTCGCCGCTGATTTCATAGCAGCCGTCGTCGATCTTGACGCGCTTCAGGTCCCAGCCTTTCTGGCGGGCCATCGCGGTGACGGCCTCGCGGGTCTGCCAACGCTCGATGGGCACGTCGCAGTCATCGTCGGCGGTCGCCGGCACGGCGAAGGCCGCCAGCGACACGGCCAGCAGGCAGGCGCCTGCCCTGTTCCAGGATTTGTTCATGACGGATCCCCCATTCATCCGGCCGCCGGGCGGCGGCCATCCATGCTTCCATCATAGGGATGGCAACATTGACGCAGGATGAATGCGGGGACGATCCGGGCCCCGATGGGGGCGGCTCTTGACGCCGGTCAACACCGGCCTGCGTTCGCGTGGCGGCGGTGCCACGCGAACGCAGGCCGCCCGGCGGCGCATGCCGGGGAAAAGGTGTGCCCGCCCGGGCCTTGCCGGGCGGGGACGCTCAGATCACGCCGCGCGCGCGCAAGGCCTGGATTTCGGCCGGCGCCATGCCCAGCACGTCTTCCAGCACATCGGCCGTATGCGCCCCCAGGGGTGGCGGCGGCAGGCGGTAGTCCACCGGCGTGTCCGACAGGCGGATCGGACTGGCCACCAGGGGAACCGAACCGGTTTCCGGATGAGGCATTTCGATGCGCAGGCCGCGCGCCCGCACCTGGGCATCGTCGAATACCTGTTCCATGGCGTTGATCGGACCGCAGGGCACGGCGCGCGATTCCAGCGCCGCGACCCACGCGGCCGTGGTCCGGGCCGTCGTCAGATGCCTCAGGATGGGAATCAGCGCATCGCGGTGCTCCACCCGCGCCCGATTGGTGGCGAAACGCTCATCCGCCGCCAGGTCGGGCCGGCCGGCTTCCTCGCAGAAGCGGGCGAACTGCCCGTCGTTGCCGATGGCCAGGATCATGTGGCCGTCGGCCGTGGGGAAATCCTGGTACGGCACGATGCTGGGATGCGCGTTGCCCAGCCGTCCGGGACTGCGTCCGGTGGCCAGGTAGTTCATGGCCTGGTTCGCCAGGCAGGCGACCTGCACGTCCAGCAGCGCCATGTCCACATGCTGGCCGATGCCCGTGCGCTCGCGCGCCGCCAGCGCGGCCTGGATGGCATTGGCTGCATACAGGCCGGTCAGGATGTCGGTCAGCGCCACCCCGACTTTCATCGGCCCGCCTCCGGGCTCGCCATCGGGCCGGCCGGTGACGCTCATCAGGCCGCCCAGCCCCTGGATCAGGAAATCGTAGCCCGCGCGGGCCGCGTAGGGCCCCGTCTGCCCGAAGCCGGTGATGGAGCAATACACCAGGCGGGGGTTGAGGGCGCGCAGGCTGTCATAGTCCAGGCCGTAGCGCGCCAGCCCGCCTGCCTTGAAATTTTCCACCAGCACGTCGGATCGGCAGGCCAGCTGCCGGATCAGGTCCTGGCCTTCGGGGCTGGCCATGTCCACCGTCACCGAACGCTTGTTGCGGTTGGCGCACAGGTAATAGGCCGCGACGCGCGATTCGCCGCCGTCGGCACCGGGCATCCAGGGCGGCCCCCAGCCGCGCGTGTCGTCGCCCTCGCCGGGACGCTCGATCTTGATCACGTCGGCGCCCAGGTCTCCCAGGATCTGGGTGGCCCAGGGGCCGGCGAGAACGCGCGACAGGTCGAGCACGCGGATGTGCGACAGGGCGCCGCGTCGCTCGGCATCCGCCCCGGCCGCGAGTCCGTCCCGGCCGGAAGTCTCTTGCGCCATGGCTGCGTTCCTCAGTTGGCGAAAGCGGCGATGCCGGTGATGGCCCGCCCCAGGATCAGGGCATGCACATCATGCGTGCCCTCGTAGGTATTGACGACTTCCAGGTTGACCAGGTGGCGGGCGATGCAGAACTCATCGGAAATGCCGTTGCCGCCCAGCATGTCGCGGGCCGTGCGGGCAATGTCCAGGGCCTTGCCGCAGGAATTGCGCTTGATGATGGAGGTGATCTCCACCGGCGCCTGGCCCTCGTCCTTCAGGCGGCCGACGCGCAACACCGCCTGCAGCCCCAGGGTGATCTCGGTCAGCATGTCGGCCAGTTTCTTCTGGATCAGTTGGTTGGCGGCCAGCGGGCGGCCGAACTGCTTGCGGTCCAGCACGTACTGACGCGCGGTCTCGTAGCAGGCCTCGGCCGCGCCCAGAGCGCCCCAGGCGATGCCGTAGCGGGCCGAATTCAGGCAGGTGAAGGGCCCCTTCAGGCCACGCACGTCGGGGAAGGCATTTTCTTCAGGGACGAAAACTTCGTCCAGCACGATCTCGCCCGTGATCGACGCGCGCAGGCCGACCTTGCCATGGATGGCCGGCGCCGACAGGCCCTTCCAGCCCTTTTCCAGGATGAAGCCGCGGATGTCGCCGGCTTCGTCCTTGGCCCAGACCACGAACACATCGGCGATCGGGCTGTTGGTGATCCAGGTCTTGGCCCCGGTCAGGCTATAGCCGCCCGGCACCTTCTTCGCCCGCGTGGCCATCGAACCCGGATCCGAGCCGTGGTCGGGCTCGGTCAGGCCGAAACAGCCGATCCATTCGCCCGTGGCCAGCTTTGGCAGGTATTTTTCCTTCTGCGCTTCGGTGCCGAAGGCATGGATGGGCACCATCACCAGCGAACTCTGCACGCTCATCATCGAGCGGTAGCCCGAATCCACGCGCTCCACTTCGCGTGCGATCAACCCGTAGCAGACGTAGTTCATGCCCGCGCCGCCATACTGTTCGGGAATCGTGGCACCCAGCAATCCCAGCTCACCCATCTCGCGGAAGATCGCCGTATCGGTCTTTTCATGGCGAAAGGCTTGCTGCACGCGCGGCAGCAGCCGGTCCTGCGCGTAGGCACGCGCGGCGTCGCGCACCATGCGTTCGGTATCGTTGAGCTGCTGGTCCAGCAGCAGGGGATCGAGCCATTGGAACTGGGGATGTGCGGAAGACATGGAAAGAGGTCTCCAAAAAGAAAAACCGGATCAGTGATATTCACGCATCCTAACGAGATATCCCATACGGCACAAACGATATAAACTGCTCTATTAGTGATTTTTACTCACTTCTTAGAATGCGCAAACGTTTGCCAAGCACCCAGGCCCTGCAGGCTTTCGAGGCCGCCGCGCGGCACGAAAGCTTCACCCGCGCCGCCCAGGAATTGTCCTTGACCCAGGGTGCGATCTGCCGCCAGATCGCCGGCCTAGAGGCCCTGGTCGGCGTGCCACTGTTCCAGCGCGCGCGCCGGGGCGTGCGCCTGACCGACGCGGGCGAACGCTACAGCCGGCTGGTGCGCCGGCAGCTGGATGCGCTCGAACGCGACACCCAGGCAATCATGGCCCACCAGGGCGGCGGCGTGCTGGAACTGGCCGTGGTGCCGACCTTCGCCACCCGCTGGCTGCTGCCGCGCCTGACGGCGCTGCGCATCGAACGGCCGGGCCTGCAGGTGAACATGTCCACCCGCACCCACCCCTTCCTGTTCGAAGACACTGAATTCGACGCCGCCATCTATTCGGGCGACCCACGCTGGCCCGGCACCCAGGCCCACTTCCTGATGCGAGAGAACCCCGTGCCTGTCTGCAGCCCCAGGCTGGCGCGCGGCCCGCTGGACGCATCCGGCATCGCCGCCCTGCCCCTGCTGCAGCAGAGCACACGCCCCACCGCCTGGCGCGAGTGGTTCGCCTCGGCGGGCGTCGCAGTACCTGCCGCCATGGCGGGCATGCGGCTGGAACTTTTTTCCATGCTGGCCCAGGCGGCCAGCGACGGGCTGGGCGTGGCGCTGATTCCGCCCTTCCTGATCCGCCAGGAACTGGCCCGCGGCGACCTGGCCGTGCTGAACCCGCACAGCGGTCCGGGCCAGCGGGCCTTTCACCTGATCATTCCCGAGCGCAAGGCCTCCCTGCCCTCGCTGATGCACTTCCGCGACTGGCTGGTCGGACAGGCGCGCGGCGACGCCAGCCCGGATGGCGAGGACGTCGACGCAACACTGCCGGGGCTCACAGCTTCTTCGCCGTCTCCTCCAGCGACTGCGCGAAGCGGTCCGCCAGCGTCTCGACCTGCGCCTCGGTGATGATCAGCGGCGGGCAGAAAGCCACGCTGTCCTGGATGCCGCGCAGGATCAGGCCGTTGTCCTGGGCCTGGCGCACCGCCAGGGCACCGGCCTTGCCCGCCGGATCGAAAGGCGCGCGCGATGCCTTGTCGGCCACCAGCTCCACCGCCGCGATCAGCCCCACGCCCCGCACCTCGCCCACCAGGGGATGGTCCGCCAGTTCCCGCAGCCGGCGCTGCAGCACGGCCCCGGCCGCGGAGGCATTGTCCACCAGGCCGCGCTCCTCGATGATGCGGATGTTCTCGAGCGCCACGGCCGCCGCCACCGGATGGCCGCTGGCGGTGTAGCCATGGCCGAAAGTGCCCAGTTCGCCGCTGTGGCGCGTGATCACAGACGCCACGCGCTCGTTCATCAGCACTGCGGCCAGCGGCTGGTACGAGGAGGTCAGCTGCTTGGACAGCGTCATGAAGTCCGCCTCGATGCCGAACAGGTCGGAAGCGAACATCCGCCCCGTGCGGCCGAAACCGGTGATGACCTCGTCGGCGATCACCAGCACGTCGTACTTGCGGCACACCGCCTGCACCTTGGACCAGTAGGTCTCGGGCGGCACGACTACCCCGCCCGCCCCCATGACCGGCTCGCCGATGAAGGCCGCCACCGTCTCGGGCCCTTCGGCCAGGATCAATGCCTCCAGCTCGGCGGCAAGGCGATCCGCGAACGCGGTCTCGGACTCGCCCGACAGGCCTTCGCGGTACCAGTGCGGGCAGCGTGTGTGCAGGATGCGCGGCAGGGGCAGGTCGAAGCTGCGGTGGTTGCCCGCCAGACCCGTCAGGCTGGCCGAGGCCACCGTCACGCCATGGTAGCCGCGCTGGCGGGCGATGATCTTTTTCTTTTCCGGCCGGCCCAGGGCATTGTTGTAGTACCAGACCATCTTGACGATGGTGTCGTTGGCCTCCGACCCCGAATTGGTGAAGAAGGCCTGGGCCATGCGCCCGCCCGTCAGCCCGATCAGTTTTTCCGCCAGCTCGATCGAAGGCACGTTCGATTTGTGGCTGAAGGTATGGTAGAAGGGCAGGCATTCCATCTGGCGGCGCGCCGCTTCGGCCAGGCGGGGCTCGCTGAAGCCCACGGCCACGCTCCACAGCCCCGCCATGCCCTCGATGTACTCCTTGCCCGCGGTATCGTACACATGGATGCCGCTGCCTCGGGCCATGATGCAGGGCCCCTCCTCGCGATGCCGCTGGGCATTGGTGTAGGCATGCAGCTGATAGGCGACATCGCTGTGCGCCAGATGGTCGGGGGTCGTCATGACGGAGTTCCTTGTTCCGAAAGTCAAAGGTAAGCGCCGATCACACGCGCAAGCGTGTCGAAGGCGGGCCGGATTTCATCGGGCGTCACCCCGGCATAACCCAGCAACAGGCCGGGGCGGGCATTCTCCCGCTCCGTGTAATAAGTGCTCAGGGCGCGTGTGACCACGTTTTCCTGCAGGGCATCGCGCACGACCAGGGTGTCGTCCACGCCGTCGGGCAGCGCCAGGATCAGGTGCAGTCCCGCCTCGCCCCCGACGACGTCCAGCGCATCCCCGAAGTGCCGGCGGATTTCCTCGATCAGGCAATCCCGGCGTTCCGCGTAACGCCGGCGCACGCGGCGGATGTGGGAACTGAGATGCCCCTCGCGGATGAAGTCCGCCAGCACCGCGTGGGTCATCATGTTGCCCTCGCGATAGAGCTCCGCCACCGAATCGGCAAAGGCGCCGGCCAGTGTCTGGGGCACGACCAGGAAGCCGACCCGCAGGCCGGGGCACAGGGTCTTGCTGAAGCTGCCCGCATACAGGACGCGGCCCGCTTCGTCCATGCCCTGCAGGGACGAGAGCGGCCGCGTGTCGTAGCGGAACTCGCTGTCGTAGTCGTCTTCCAGAATCCAGCACGAAAACTGGCGCGCGTAGTCCAGCAGCATGTGCCGCCGCGCCAGGCTCATGACCATGCCCAGCGGATACTGGTGCGACGGCGCCACCACGATCAGCCTGGGCGGGCGGGCCCGTTCGGCCTCGCCCGGCCAGATGCCCTCGTCGTCCACGCGGATCGGCACCAGATTCAGCCCGGAGGACGTCAGCAGGTTGCGCACGCCCCAGTAGGCGGGTTCCTCGATCCAGACGGTGTCGCCCGGATCGCACAGCAGCCGCGCAGCCACGTCGATGCCCTGGTGGATGCCGGTGGTCATCACCACCTGCTGGGCCGTGCTGCGCACGGAGCGCACGCTGCCCAGATAGTCGGAAATCGCCTGCCGCAGCGGGCCGTAGCCCCCGGCCGGGGCATAGCGCATCAGATCCCAGGGACCCGAGCGCCACTGCCGGTTCTGGATGCGGGACCAGGTCTTCAGGGGGAATTCGCGCACGTCCGGGATGCCGGGCATGAAGGCGCCCGCCTGGCGGTTGGAGAAGCCCAGGCCCGATACCAGCCGGCGTCCGCGGTGCGACAGATCGTGCCCGGCTGCGGCAAGCGCGGCGGCCGGGTCGTCCTTGTCGGCGTCGATGGCCGGCTCCAGCAGATCGAGGCGGATGTCTTCGACATAGGTGCCGCGCCCGACCCCCGCATTCACGTAGCCTTCCTCGGCCAGCTGGTCGTAGACCTGCAGGACCGTATTGCGCGCAATGCCCAGCTCGGCCGCCAGGTCGCGCGTCGAAGGCAGGCGCGCACCTGCGGCCAGGCGGCCTTCCAGAATGGCTCTACAGATCAGTCGATACAAGCGATGATAAGCAGGACTATCATCGCTGGGAGCGAAGTGCTGTTGCAACCATTCAGAGAGAATGAATGCTTCCAAATTGGCCCCATTAAATTTACAGAAATGGATCTATTTGACAAACCAAAAGATCAGTATAGTGAAAAAAAAGCGGAGCGGAAACACCCGCCCGGACAGGAGACAAGCATGACTCAACGCAACCAGGACTGGCAGGCCCGCAAGAACGCGGCCGTTCCCGACGGCATCGGCATTGCCTGCGATTTCTACGCCGAACGCGCATCGAACGCCGAGCTGTGGGACGTGGAAGGCCGGCGCTACATCGACTTCGCCGCGGGCATCGCCGTGGCCAATACCGGCCACCGCCATCCCCGCCTCGTCGAGGCGGTCCGGGCGCAGCTGGACGCCTTCACCCACACCGCCTTCCAGGTCGCGCCCTACGGCTCCTACGTGGAACTGGCCGAGCGCATCAACCGCCTGACGCCCGGCGACCACCGCAAGAAGACCGCCTTCTTCACGACCGGCGCCGAAGCCCTGGAAAACGCCGTCAAGATCGCCCGCGCCGCCACCGGACGCACCGGAATCGTGGCTTTTTCCGGCGCGTTCCACGGCCGCACGTTCATGGGCATGGCCCTGACCGGCAAGGTTGCCCCCTACAAGCAGGATTTCGGCCCGCTGCCGGCCGAGGTCTACCACATCCCCTTCCCCAGCCGGCTGGACGGCATCACCGTGCAGGACTCCCTGCGGGCGCTGGACCTGCTGTTCAAGGCCGACATCAGCCCGAACCGGGTGGCGGCCATCGTCATCGAGCCGGTCCAGGGCGAAGGCGGCTTCAACGTCGCTCCGCCCGAACTCCTGCGCGCGCTGCGCGAGCGCTGCGACGCCCATGGCATCCTGCTCATCGTCGACGAAGTCCAGACCGGTTTCGCCCGTACCGGCAGGATGTTCGCCATCGAGCACTCGAACGTGACCCCCGACCTGATCACGATGGCCAAGAGCCTGGCGGGCGGCATGCCCCTGTCCGGCGTCTGCGGCCGTGCCGAACTGATGGACGCCGCACCGCGCGGATCCCTGGGCGGCACCTACGCGGGCAATCCGCTGGCCATCGCCGCCGCTCTGGCGGTGCTGGACGTGATCGACGAAGAAGGGCTGGTTGCGCGCGCCGAATCCCTGGGCCTGCGCCTGCGCCAGGCACTGGCCGGCTTTGCGCACCCGCACATGGCCGATATCCGCGGCCTGGGCTCCATGATCGCCGCCGAATTCCGCCACCCCGACGGCCGGCCCGACCCGGACACCGCCGCCCGCATCCAGCACCGCGCCCTGGAGCGCGGACTGGTCCTGCTCACCTGCGGCGCCTATGGCCAGGTGATCCGGTTCCTCTTCCCCCTGACAATCCCCGATGGCCTGCTGGAGGAAGGTCTGGCTATCCTCAGGGAAGCCATGGCCGCCTGAGGTTTTCGCCGGCTGTATCCCGTCCATCCGCATCCGGAGGTTGCCCCCGATGTCCGCAGTTCCCGCCCCCGAGCCCCTGGTCCGATTCCAGGGTGTCCAGAAGTCCTACGATGGCAGCCATCTGGTCGTCCGCGACCTCAATCTGGACATCCATTCCGGTGAATTCCTGTCCCTGCTCGGCCCTTCCGGGTCGGGCAAGACCACCTGCCTGATGATGCTCGCCGGCTTCGAATCCCCCACCCGGGGAGACATCCTGCTCGAAGGACGCCGCCTGAACGACGTCCCGCCCCACCACCGCAACCTGGGCATGGTGTTCCAGAATTACGCGCTGTTTCCCCACATGACGGTCGAGCGCAACCTGGAATATCCCCTGAAGGTCCGCAAGATGCCCGCCGGGCAACGCGCGCAGCGCATCAAGGAAGCCCTTTCCATGGTGCAGATGCAGGACTTCGCCAAACGCTACCCCGCACAGCTCTCGGGCGGCCAGCAGCAGCGCATCGCCCTGGCACGCGCCCTGGTCTTCCAGCCCAAGATCGTCCTCATGGACGAACCGCTGGGCGCGCTGGACAAGCAGCTGCGCGAACACATGCAGCTCGAGCTCAAGTCGCTGCACCGGCAGCTGGGCATCACATTCGTCTACGTCACCCACGACCAGAGCGAGGCCCTGACCATGAGCAACCGCATCGCGGTGTTCAACCAGGGCGTCATCCAGCAGGTCTGTGCCGCCGACACGCTGTACGAAACGCCGTGCAACCGCTTCGTGGCCGGCTTCGTGGGCGACAGCAACCAGTTCGAGGGCACCGTGCGCGCCATCGAAGGCGACCTGTGCCTGGTCGACCTGGCGGGCGGCACGCAGCTGCGCGGGCTCAATGTCCAGGGCCTGTCGGCCGGCGCCCCCTGCGTCGTGGCGATGCGCCCGGAACGCATCCTGCCCGCGGGTCCGGATGGCGCCAACGTCTTCCAGGCCCAGGCGGTCGATGAAGTCTACTTCGGCGACCACGTCCGCCTGCGCTGCCGCCTCGACGGCGGCGCCACTTTCTTCGTCAAGATGCCCCTGGCCGCGGACGCCAGGGCGCACGCTCCGGGAGCCCGCATTCCCCTGCGGGTCGACCCCGGGCATGTCCGCGTCTTCCTCCCCTGACCCCACACCAAAACACAGGAGACACATCATGAAAACCCAACCCCTGCTGACGGCCCTGGCGCTCGCTGTTCCCCTGGCCTTCGCCCAGGCGCCGTCCCATGCACGCGACCTGACGGTCGTGAACTTCGGCGGCGCCAACGGCGATGCCCAGAACGCCGCCTTCATCCAGCCCTTCGAGAAAGAAACCGGCAAGAAAGTCATCCCCGTCGCCTACAACGGTGAACAGGCCAAGGTCAAGGCCATGGTCCAGTCCAAGAACGTCGTCTGGGACGCCGTCGAGGTCGAGACCGGCGACCTGGGCCGCGGCTGCGAGGAAGGCCTGTACGAGAACGTCGACTGGAGTTCGATCCTGAACAAGGGCGACCTGGTGCGCGGCGCCCTGAAATACTGTGGCGTGGGCACCTTCGTGTGGTCCACGGTCCTGGCCTACAACGCCGAAACCCTGAAGACGCCACCCACCGGCTGGGCCGACTTCTGGGACGTGAAGAAATTCCCCGGCAAGCGCGGTCTGCGCAAGGGCGCGCACTACAACGTCGAATTCGCCCTGATGGCCGACGGCGTGCCGCCGCAGGACGTCTACAAGGTCCTGGCGACTCCCGAAGGCGTGGACCGCGCCTTCAAGAAGCTCGACGAGATCAAGCCCTACGTCCAGTGGTGGGAAGCGGGCGCGCAGCCGCCGCAGATGCTGAGCGCCGGCGACGTCGTCATGTCCGCGGCCTACAATGGCCGCATCGATGCGGCGCAGCGCGAAGGCCGGCCCCTGAAGGTCGTCTGGAACCAGAGCGTCTATGACTTCGACTACTGGGTGATCCCGGTCGGCTCGCCGAACAAGGACCAGGCCATCGAGTTCATCCGCTATGCCAGTTCGCCCAAGGCGCAGGCCGCCTATTCCCAGCACATCGCCTACGGGCCGATCAGCAAGGAAGCCATCGGCATGCTCAAGCCCGACGTTCTGGCCAACGTGCCCAACTCTCCGGCCAACGCCCGCAACGCCCTGTTCAACGACCTGGAGTTCTGGACCGACCACGGTGAAGAACTCGAACAGCGCTTCACGGCCTGGGCCGCCCGCTGATCAGGCTGGGGCCGGCGCCATGCCGGCCCCCTTCCGACCATCCGAGGAAACCCGCCATGGACACGACCTTCGACGATCCCGCCGCCATCCGGCGTGCGATGCAAGCGGCGCAGCGGCGCAGGACATGGCGCGCGCTCCTGCTGGTCGGACCGCTGGCCCTGTTCCTGCTGGCGGTTTTCGTGATTCCGATCGCCGCCCTGCTGACCCGCGCGGCCGACAACCCCGAAGTCATCGAAACCCTGCCCCGCACCCTGCAGGCCCTGTCCGGCTGGGACGGCAGTTCCGAACCCCCGGACGCTGCTTTCCGCGCGCTGGCACAAGACCTGGAACACGCCAAGAACACCCCCGCCGCGGGCGAACTCGCCCGGCGCCTGAACTATGAAATCTCCGGCTACCGCTCGCTGATCTTCAAGACCCTGCGGCGCATGCCGATCGAAGCGGCCGACGATGCCGATGCCCGCGCCCAGATCACCGCCCTGGACAAGCGCTGGACGGAGCCCGCCTACTGGGCCGTCATCGCAAGCAACGACCGCGCCTGGACACCCTACTACCTGCTGGCCTCGCTCGACCTGAAGCTCGACGCCAATGGCCATGTGGTGGCCGTGCCCCCCAATACCTCGGCATTCCAGGAAATCTTCTCGCGCACTTTCGTCATCAGTCTGGTGGTCACCCTGGTCACTCTCGTGCTGGGCTATCCCCTGGCCTACTGGATCACGCGCCTGCCCAAGCGGCACGCCAACCTGATCCTGATCTGCGTCCTGATTCCTTTCTGGACCTCGGTGCTGGTGCGCATCGCAGCCTGGGTGGTGCTACTGCAGCGCGAAGGCCTGATCAACAGCGCCCTGGGCGGCCTGGGCCTGATCTCGGACCCCCTGCCGCTGCTGTTCAACCGCCTGGGCGTCTACATCGCCATGGTCCACATCCTGCTGCCCTTCATGGTGCTGCCCCTGTACAGCGTCATGCAGTCCGTGCCGCCCAGCTACCAGCGTGCCGCCATTTCCCTGGGCAGCCACCCCTTCGCCGCCTTCTGGCGCGTGTACGTGCCGCAGACCTACCCCGGGATCGCGGCCGGCTCGCTGCTGGTGTTCATCATCGCCATCGGCTACTACATCACGCCCGCCCTGCTGGGCGGCGCCGGCGATCAGATGATCAGCTACTACGTCGCATACTTCACCAACCAGACCATCAACTGGGGCATGGCCAGCGCGCTCGGCCTGATCCTGCTGGCGGCCACCCTGCTGCTCTACGGCCTGTACCGCAGGATCTCCGGCAGGGAACTGGCACTGAACTAGCAACGGCAGGCAAAGAGACCATGTTCAAGACCGAATTACCGCCCTACCTGTCCCCCGGCGAACGCGCCTGGCACTACACGCTGCGCATCCTGTGCGCGTTGATCCTGCTGTTCCTGCTGCTGCCGATCCTGGTGATCGTGCCGCTGTCGTTCAACCAGAGCTCGTTGCTGCTCTATCCGATCCAATCGTTCTCGCTGCGCTGGTACGAGACTCTGTTCCATTCGGACGAATGGGCCCGCGCCACGGCCAACAGCTTCATCATCGCCCCCGCCGCCACCCTGCTGGCCACCGTCCTGGGCACCCTGGCCGCGGCCGGCCTGCACCGGGTCGAATTCCGCGGCAAGGGGTTGCTGATGGCCGTGCTGATCTCGCCGATGATCGTGCCGCTGGTGGTGACCGGCCTGGGCATCTACCTGTTCTTCGCACCCTACGGCCTGGCCAACAGCTATACCGGCCTGATCCTGGCCCTGGCCGCGATCGGCGCGCCCTTCGTGGTCACCACCGTGTCGGCGACGCTGCAGGGCTTCGACCCCAATCTGCTGCGCGCCAGCTACAGCCTGGGCGCGGGCCCCGTGCAGACTTTCTTCCGGGTGACGCTGCCCATCATCGCCCCGGGCGTCATCGCGGGCGCCCTGTTCGCCTTCGCCACGGCCTTCGACGAAATCGTCATCACGCTGTTCCTGGCGGGGCCCGAGCAGGTCACCCTGCCGCGCCAGATGTTCACCGGCATCCGCGAGAACATCAGTCCGGTGATCGCCGCCGTGGCGACCATCCTGATCCTGTTCTCGACCGCCCTGCTGCTGGCCCTGGAATGGCTGCGCGGCCGTGTCGAGGCCAAGACCGTCCGGCTGGATGGCTGAACGGTCCGGCCGGTGCCCGGGCGGCCTGGGCGGCGCCCCCTAGAAGCGGGCGCCCGCCCCCACGACGAAGCGCGGATCGCGCGAACCGTCGTTCACGTCGTGCCGGCGGTTGGCCCCCACGACCGCGCTCGACAGCGTCACGTGCTTGCCCAGCGCGTAGTCCAGGCCGACGCTGTAGTCGAACTTGTTGCGCAGGCTGGTCGCATCGTAGGTCTGGTATCCGGCGCCCAGGGTCACGTCCAGCCTGTCCATCAGCGGATGGGCATAGTCGACGCGATAGTACATATCGTTCTTGTTGACGTCCTGGCGCATCCCGCGATAGACCTTGAGCCCGAGCCGCCGGTATTGCAGGCCCGCGTAGACCTCGCCCGAATTGCTCGAGCCTTCGCCGGGATAGAAATAATGGATGTAGCCGGCGTCGATGCCCAGGTTCCTGGACAGCTGCGTCCGGTAGCCGCCCTTGGCATCCACTTCCAGGTCGGCGTTGCCGAAGCGGCCCGTCGAATTCCAGTTACCCACGTAGAAACCACTATCGAAGGTATAGTCCACCCCGCCCTGGATGGCCGGGCGCACCGACTCGTTGCGCCCGTCCTGGTCAACACCCCGGTCCTTGTACAGGGACACGGCCCCCAGATTGAAATCCGCCGACCCCGCGAGGGAAGACAAGGGGGCAGCCAAGGCCGAAGCCGCCAGCGCGGCGGCGAGCAACACACGCATGTTCATTTGAAGCACATCCTATCGATCAGACAGACGAAATTCGATATGTGCGGCCAGCGCAGGCTTCAGATCTGGGCCAGGGCTTCCTGGACCGCCGCGAGCCGGTCGGCAGGGACGCGCGCCCAGCACAGGCCCGCATCCTCCAGGGAGACCAGGCCGCCGCCGTCCGCGGCCAGGCCCGACAGGTCGCGGCCGGCAAAGGAACGGCCCAGGCGGTTCAGGGCCTTGGGATCGTCGAAGGGTTCCGACAGCAGCAGCTCGGCGCCATCGGCACCGAACAGGCGCTGGCGGAAACGGCCGTCATCGCCCCGGAAGGACACGACCCTGGCACGGCCGGCGCGCCCGGCGCCGGACGCCGGACTGGTGCGCGCTGCGCCGGCGCCCGTCCCGGCCGACATGCGCAGGCCCACGGCCTCGCGCAGGCGGGCCATCATGGGAGTGGCAATGCGCCGGGCCTTGGCTGCGCCGGCCTGCAGGATCTCTTCGATCCTTTCCGGATGCGCCATCAGTTCCGCATAGCGCTCGCGCATCGGGCCGATCTGGTCCTCGATCCGCTCGCACAGCGCCTGCTTGGCCTCGCCCCAGCCCAGGCCGCCTTCCAGGGCGGCGCGGAAATCCGCCGCCTGTGCCGGCGTGGCGAAAGCCTGGTACAGCGTATACAGGTGCGACCCCTCGGCATCCTTGGGTTCGCCCGGCAGGCGCGAATCCGTGACGATCCGCGCCACGGCCGATTTCAACGCCTTCGCGCCACCCTCGAACAGGGGGATGGTGTTGTCGTAGCTCTTGGACATCTTGCGCCCGTCCAGGCCCGGCAGCGTGGCGACGGCCTCGTCGATCTGCACTTCCGGCAGCACGAACAGGTCTTCGCCCCGGCCGTACAGGTGGTTGAAACGCTGGGCGATGTCGCGCGCCATTTCCAGGTGCTGGATCTGGTCGCGCCCCACCGGGACACGGTGGGCATTGAACATCAGGATGTCGGCGGCCATCAGCACCGGATAGGAAAACAGCCCCATGGTGACGCCGTCGTCCGGCTCGACGCCCTTGGCGACATTGGCGTCGACCGAAGCCTTGTAGGCATGGGCGCGGTTCATCAGGCCCTTGGCCGTGACGCAATTCAGCATCCAGCACAGTTCCGGAATCTCGGGAACGTCCGACTGGCGATAGAAAGTGGTCCGGTCAGTGTCGAGGCCGGCGGCAACCCAGGTTGCCGCGATCTCCAGCCGCGAACGCGCGATGCGCGCCGGATCGTCGCACTTGATCAGTGCATGGTAATCGGCCAGGAAGAAGAAGGCGTCCACGCCCGGCTCGGCACTGGCCTGGATCGCCGGGCGGATGGCGCCGGCGTAATTGCCCAGGTGGGGGGTGCCCGACGTGGTGATGCCTGTCAGGACGCGGGTGACGGATGTGCTCATGGGGTTTCCGGAGGGAAGTGCCGGGCGGCCGGGGCGTGTCCCTACAGGACGACCGAGGCCCGGCGCGTTTCGGCCAGGTATTCGCGCGACTGCATTTCCATCAGGCGCGACACGGTGCGGGAAAATTCGTTCGACATCGGGCCTTGAGTATATAGCTCATCGGCCGGGCATTGGGCCGACAGGATCAGCTTGACCTTGTGGTCGTACAGCACGTCCACCAGCCAGGTGAAGCGGCGCGCCTCGGACGCCTGGCGCGGACTCATGCGCGGCACGTCGGACACGATCACGGTCTGGAACCGGTCGGCCAGGTCCAGGTAGTCGTTCTGCGAGCGCGGCGTGCCGCACAGCGCCATGAAATCGAACCAGACCACGGTGCCGGCCAGTGCCACCGCACGGATCTCGCGGTTCTCGATGGTCAGGACCGGTTTCTGTTCGGCGGTGTCGGCCAGGCGATCGAAGGCCGAGCGCAGCTCGTCGTGGGTCGCGGCCACGATGGGCGTGATGTAGGTTCTCAGCTGCGACAGGGTGCGGCGCCGGTAGTCCACGCCGGCATCCACGTTCATCACGTCCATCCTTTCCTGGATCAGGGCGATGGCCGGCAGGATGCGGTCGCGGTGCAGGCCGTCGGGATAGAGCGTGGACGGCTCGTAGTTCGAGGTCATGACGAAGGACGTGCCATGTTCGAACAGGCGCAGCAGCAGCCGGTACAGGATCATGGCGTCCGCCACGTCCGATACGTGGAACTCGTCGAAGCAGATCAGGCGGTAGCGCGCCGCGATCTTGCGCGCCACGTGGTCCAGCGGATCGGCCTCGCCGCTGACGGCGCGGATTTCTCGGTGCACCCCGCGCATGAACTCATGGAAATGCAGGCGCACCTTGCGCTTGACGGGCACGGTCAGGTAGAACGCGTCCATCAGGAAGCTCTTGCCGCGTCCGACGCCGCCCCACAGGTAGACCCCGCGCGGCACGGCCGGGCGCAGGAACAGCTTCTTCAGGCCATTCGAGCGCTGGCGCTTGAATTCGATCCAGTCGTCATAGTACCGCTGCAGGCGCACGACCGCTGCGCGCTGGGCTTCGTCAGCGACGAAGCCCCGCTCGCGCAGGGCCTGCGCGTAATACGCGCTGACATCCATCGATGACTACAGGTTCAGCGTGCGCTTGTCGACGGCCAGGGCGGCTTCCTTGACGGCTTCGGAGAGGGTCGGGTGCGCATGGCAGATGCGCGCGATGTCCTCGGCGGCGCCGCGGAATTCCATGATGGTCACGGCTTCGGCGATCAGTTCGGAGGCCATCGGCCCGACGATGTGCACCCCCAGGACTTCGTCCGTCTTGGCGTCGGCCAGGATCTTGACGAAACCGGTGGTGTCGCCCAGCGCACGGGCGCGGCCGTTGGCCATGAAGGGGAAGCTGCCCGCCTTGTAGTCGCGGCCCTCGGCCTTCAGCGCCTGCTCGGACTTGCCGACCCAGGCGACTTCGGGCGAGGTGTAGATGACCCAGGGGATCGTGTCGAAATTGACGTGCCCGTGCTGGCCGGCGATGCGCTCGGCCACCGCCACGCCCTCTTCTTCGGCCTTGTGCGCCAGCATCGGGCCGCGCACCACGTCGCCCACCGCCCAGACGTTGGGCAGGTTGGTGCGGCAGTCCTCGTCGACGGCCACGAAGCCGCGCTCGTCCAGCTTCAGACCCACCACATCGGCGCCCAGGCCCTGCGTGTTGGGCACGCGGCCGATGGATACGATGAGGTGGTCGGCCGTCAGCTTCTGCTCGGCGCCGGCCGCATCCGTGTACTGCACGTTGACGCCCTTGGCCGAGGTCTTGACTTCGCCGATGCGCACGCCGGTCTGGATGTTCAGGCCCTGCTTGACGAGCGCCTTCTGGGCTTCCTTGGCCACATCGCGGTCGACCGCGCCGAGGAAGTCGGGCATGGCTTCAAGGACGGTCACCTCGGCGCCCAGGCGGCGCCACACGCTGCCCATTTCCAGGCCGATGACGCCCGCACCGATGATGCCGAGCTTCTTGGGCACCGCGGGAATCCGCAGGGCGCCGTCGTTCGAGAGGATCCGATCTTCATCGAAAGGCGCGCCGGGCAGCTCGCGCGCGCTGGAGCCGGTGGCGACGATCACGTGGCGGCCTTCCAGGTCTTCCTCGGTCTTGCCGGAGACCTTGACCGACCAGCCGAAATCGGTCTTGGCGGCCAGCGAGCCGGTGCCGTGGAAGAAGGACACCTTGTTCTTCTTGAACAGGAACAGGATGCCTTCGTTGTTCTGCTTGACCACCGTGTCCTTGCGGCCGATCAGCTTGGCCAGGTCCAGGCTGACGTCCTTGGCCGAGATGCCGTGATCGGCGAAATGATGGTTCAGTTGCTCGTAGTGCTCGGACGATTGCAGCAGGGCCTTGGACGGAATGCAGCCGACGTTGGTGCAGGTGCCGCCTGGCGCGGGCTTGCCGGCCGGGCTGGTCCAGGCGTCCACGCAGGCCACGGCCAGGCCCAGCTGGGCGGCGCGGATGGCGGCGATATAGCCGCCGGGACCGGCGCCGATCACGATCACATCGAATTGTTTTGCCATGATGAGTCCTCGAATGAATGCGCGGGCGGCGCGTCATGCGCACGCCCGCCAGGCGCGCCCGGAACGGGCGCGCGCGGGGGTTTTTGCCGGGTCCGGGATCAGACGCCCAGCAGCAGGCGCTGCGGGTCTTCCAGGGCTTCCTTCATGGCGACCAGGGCCAGGACGGCCTCGCGGCCATCGATGATGCGGTGGTCGTAGGACAGCGCCAGGTAATTGATCGGACGGATCACGATCTGGCCGTTCTCGACGACCGGACGTTCCTTGGTGGCATGGATGCCGAGGATGGCCGACTGGGGCGGGTTGATGATCGGGGTCGAGAGCATCGAACCGAACACGCCGCCGTTGGAAATCGAGAAGGTGCCGCCGGTGAGTTCGTCCAGGCTCAGCTTGCCCGCCTGGGCGCGCTGGCCGAAATCGGCGATCTGCTTCTCGATTTCAGCGATGCTGAGCTGGTCGGCATTGCGCAGGATGGGCACCACCAGGCCGCGCGGGCTGCCCACGGCGATGCCGATGTCGAAGTAGCCGTGGTAGATGATGTCCTTGCCGTCGACCGAGGCATTGACGATCGGGTAGCGCTTGAGCGCCGCCACGGCGGCCTTCACGAAGAAGGACATGAAGCCGAGCTTGACGCCGTGTTCCTTCTCGAAGGAATCCTTGTACTTCTTGCGCAGATCGATGACCGCCTGCATGTTGACCTCGTTGAAGGTCGTCAGGATGGCGTTTTCCGTCTGGGACTGGATCAGGCGCTCGGCCACGCGGGCGCGCAGGCGGCTCATGGGCACGCGCTGCTCGGGGCGGCCGTCCAGGCTGACCGGCACCGGGGCGGCCGGCGCAGCGGACGCGGCGGGCGCCTGCGTGGCGTTCAGGGCGTCGCCCTTGGTCACGCGGCCGCCGCGGCCCGTGCCTTCGACCGTGGCGGGATCGATGCCCTTTTCCGACAGGATCTTGCCGGCGGCCGGCGAGGCCACCGAAGACTTGGCCGCGGGCTTGGCGGCTTCGGCGGCGGGCACCGGTGCGGGCGCGGGCGCCGCGGCGGGCGCAGGCGCCGGTGCGGCGGCCTTGGCTTCGGTGTCGATGCGGGCAAGGACTTCGCCCGAGGTGACGGTGCTGCCGTCGCCCTTGACGATTTCCGAGAGCACGCCCGAGACCGGGGCCGGCACTTCCAGCACGACCTTGTCGGTTTCGACCTCGATCAGGATCTCGTCGGCCTGCACGGCTTCGCCGGGTTGCTTCTTCCAGTTGAGCAGGGTGGCTTCCGACACGGATTCGGAAAGCTGCGGGACGAGGACTTCGGTAATGGCCATGATGATTCTTCCGTTTTGTCTGTATTTGAGGGAGGTCGGATTACTTGATCAGCGAGAAGCTCTTCAGCTTGGGCGAGAACGCCTGCTCGATCAGTGCCCGCTGCTGTTCCTGGTGCTTGGCCAGGTAGCCGACCGCAGGCGAAGCCGAGGCCGGGCGGCCGGCGTAGCCGAGCTTCTGGCCGTCGCTCATGTTCTCGTACAGGTGATGCTGCACGTAGAACCACGGCCCCTGGTTCTGCGGCTCGTCCTGCACCCAGACCAGTTCCTTGGCGTTGGGGTATTTCTGCAGTTCGGCCTGGAAGGACTTGTGGGCGAAGGGGTAGAGCTGTTCGATGCGCAGGATGGCCACGTCCTTGCGGCCCTGCTCATCGCGTGCGTGGACCAGATCGTAGTAGACCTTGCCGGAGCACACCTGCACGCGCTTCACCTCGGACGGGACGATGTCCGCGCTGGTTTCGCCGATCACGGGCTGGAAGGTGCCGGTGGCCAGGTCTTCCAGGGGCGAAGTGGCGTTCTTGTTGCGCAGCAGCGACTTGGGCGTGAACAGGATCAGCGGCTTGCGGAAGGGCCGGATCATCTGGCGGCGCAGCACGTGGAAGATCTGCGCGCCGGTGGTCGGCTGCACGGCCTGGATGTTGTTGTCCGCGCACAGCTGCAGGAAACGCTCGATGCGCGCCGACGAGTGCTCGGGGCCCTGGCCTTCGTAGCCGTGCGGCAGCATCAGCACCAGGCCGCACTGGCGGCCCCACTTGGCCTCGCCCGACGTGATGAACTGGTCGATCACGACCTGGGCGCCGTTGGCGAAGTCGCCGAACTGGGCTTCCCAGATGGTGAGCACATTGGGTTCGGCGGTGGCATAGCCGTATTCGAAGCCCAGCACCGCGGCCTCGGACAGCACCGAGTCGATCACCGTGAACGGCGCCTGGCTCTCGGAGACGTTCTGCAGCGGCACATAGGTGCCGTCATTCCAGCGCTCGCGATTCTGGTCGTGCAGCACGGCATGGCGGTGGGTGAAGGTGCCGCGCCCCGAGTCCTGCCCGGTGATGCGGATGGCGTAGCCGTTGGCCACCAGGGTGGCGAAGGCCAGATGCTCGCCCATGCCCCAGTCCACCGGGTGCTCGCCGCGCGCCATGGCCAGGCGGTCGGCCAGCAGTTTCTTGACCAGCGGGTGCACGGTGAAGCCTTCGGGCACCTGGGTGAGCTTTTCGCCGATGCGGGTCAGCTCGGCCAGGGGAACCCCGGTGTCGGCGTGATCCGTCCATTTGGCGCCCAGGAACTGGGACCAGTCGGTGGCGTACTTGTTCTTGTAGTCGGTCAGGACCGGTTCGACGGTGTGCTGGCCGTCTTCCATCAGCTGGCGGTAGTCCTTGACCATCTGGTCGGGTTCGTCCTCGGCCAGCACGCCCTGGGCGATCAGGCGATCGGCATAGAGCTTGCGCGTGCCGGGGTGCTTGCCGATGCTCTTGTACATCAGCGGCTGGGTCAGGGACGGCGTGTCCTGTTCGTTGTGGCCCAGCTTGCGGAAGCAGACGATGTCGACGACCACGTCATGCTTGAACTGCTGGCGGTAGTCCAGCGCCAGGCGGGTGACGAAGACGACGGCTTCGGGATCGTCGCCGTTGACGTGGAAGACCGGGGCTTCGATCATCTTGACCACGTCGGTGCAGTACAGCGTGGAACGCGTATCGCGCGGGTCCGAGGTCGTGAAACCGATCTGGTTGTTGATGACGATGTGCAGCGTTCCGCCCGTGCCGTAGCCGCGCGTCTGGGCCAGGTTCAGGGTTTCCATCACCACGCCCTGGCCGGCAAAGGCCGCGTCGCCATGCACCAGCACCGGAAGGACCTGGTCGCCGTCCTCGTCGCCGCGGCGGTCCTGGCGGGCGCGCACGCTGCCTTCGACCACCGGGTTGACGATTTCCAGGTGCGAGGGATTGAAGGCCAGCGACAGGTGGACCGGACCGCCGCGCGTGGACAGGTCGCTGGAGAAACCGTTGTGGTACTTGACGTCGCCGTCGCTCAGCGCCTGGACGTGCTTGCCTTCGAATTCGGCAAACAGGTCGCCGGGCATCTTGCCCATGATGTTGACCAGCATGTTCAGGCGGCCGCGGTGGGCCATGCCCACGACGATTTCCTGGACGCCGTTCTCGCCGGCATGGTTCACGACTTCGTCCATCGCGGCGATGAAGCTTTCGCCGCCTTCCAGGGAGAAGCGCTTCTGGCCGACGTACTTGGTGTGCAGGAAGCGTTCCAGGCCTTCGGCCTCGGTCACCTGGCGCAGGATGTTGCGCTTTTCGTCCACGGAGAGCTCGGGCACGCCCAGCGTGGATTCCAGGCGCTCCTGGATCCAGCGCTTGACCGCCGGATCGGAGATGTGCATGAATTCGGCGCCGATGTTGCGGCAGTAGGTGTCACGCAGGGCCTTGAGGATGTCCCGCATGGTCATCGTGTCGGCCTTGGTGAAATACGTGTTCGTGGCCGAATAGATCTGGTCGAGGTCGGCCTCGGACAGACCGTAGGAAGCGGGATCCAGTTCCGGGATTTCCGGACGGTCGCGGCGCTTCAGGGGGTCGAGGTGGGCGACGCGCGAACCCAGCGAGCGGTAGGCGGCGATGATGGACTGGACATAGACCTGCTTGCTGGCGATCGCCAGGGCCTGGTCGGAAGCCTGCGCGGGACGGATCTGGAAGGTGTTTTCGCGTGCGCGCTGGGCGAAGGAGGCGACGATCGGGGCATGGGCCTGGTCGCGCGTGGCTTCACGGCCATCGACGGCAGGCTGGTGCTGCAACTGATCGAAATAGGAGCGCCACTGGTCTGGAACGGAACCCGGGTTGTCCAGGTAGGCTTCGTAGAGGTCTTCTACATAGGGCGCATTGGCGCCGAACAAATAGGAGTTGGACTGGAGTTCTTGTTCCGTAGACATTGTGCGCTTCACCTGACGGGTGCTTCACCCGGACGATGCAGATTGAGAAACCTTCCGCGACTCGGCCAGACCGATGGGCGGATAGCAGGGGCAGAAGGCAGTGGTACGACGCCTTGCATAAGCCGTATTAAGGGCAAAGTATACCCGCCCCGCAGCGCGGGTTTAAACTGATCGGCCGAAAACGCCCATTCCAGGCCGATTTTCGCCCGACCGGCGTTGGGATTAACAAACACTTGGGGGAAATTCCACCACGCCGCGCCGCCTCCGGGCGGCATGCCGCCCGATCCCCTGGGTGCATTCCGCCTTCGGGCGGCCCGTCGGCAAAATCGTCTGGAATCATTTTTTTCGGCGATACGAATACAACCGAATTTCTACGCAGCAGGAGCACAGGCAGCCATGGACCTGAAAGACGATCGCGCCAAGTTGGCGCTCGATTACCACGAATTTCCCACCCCCGGAAAGATATCCGTGGTCCCGACCAAGCCGCTGGCCAACCAGGACGACCTGAGCCTGGCCTATTCCCCGGGCGTGGCGGCCGCCAGCATGACCATCCACGCCGAGGGCGAAGCCGCCGCTGCCCGGTATACCTCGCGCGCCAATCTGGTGGGGGTGGTGACCAACGGCACGGCCGTGCTCGGCCTGGGCAACATCGGCCCCCTGGCCGCCAAGCCCGTCATGGAAGGCAAGGGCTGCCTGTTCAAGAAATTCGCCGGCATCGACGTCTTCGACATCGAGCTGAACGAGCACGACCCGGACAAGCTGGTCGACATCATCGCCGCGCTGGAGCCCACGCTGGGCGGGGTCAACCTCGAAGACATCAAGGCGCCGGAATGCTTCTACATCGAGAAGAAGCTGCGCGAGCGCATGAAGATCCCCGTCTTCCACGACGACCAGCACGGCACCGCCATCATTTCCTCGGCCGCCGTCCTGAACGGCCTGAAGGTCGTGGGCAAGGACATCGGCCAGGTCAAGCTCGTGTGCTCGGGCGCCGGCGCCGCCGCCATCGCCTGCCTGGACCTGATCGTCAAGCTCGGCGTCCCCCGGAAGAACATTTTCGTGGTCGATTCCCGCGGCGTGATCTGGGAAGGCCGCGACGAGAAGATGGAGGCCAACAAGGCCCGCTACGCGCAGAAGACCGACGCCCGCACCCTGGCCGACGTCTGCAAGGGCGCCGATGTCTTCCTGGGCTGCTCGGCCCCGGGCGTGCTGACCCAGGACATGGTGCGCTCCATGGCCGACCGCCCGCTGATCCTTGCCCTGGCCAACCCCGATCCCGAAATCCGCCCGGAAGACGCCAAGGCCGCCCGGCCCGACTGCATCATCGCCACCGGCCGGTCCGACTACCCGAACCAGGTCAACAACGTACTGTGCTTTCCCTTCATCTTCCGCGGCGCGATGGACTGCGGCGCCACCGTCATCAACGAGGAGATGAAGCTCGCCTGCGTCAAGGCCATCGCCGAACTGGCGCAGGCCGAAAGCAGCGCCGAAGTCGCCGGCGCCTACGCCGACCAGGACCTGTCCTTCGGGCCGGAATACATCATTCCCAAGCCCTTCGACCCGCGCCTGATCGTCAAGATCGCGCCGGCGGTCGCCGAAGCTGCCGCGGCCTCCGGCGTGGCGCGGCGGCCCATCGAGGACCTGGACGCCTACCGGCAGTCGCTCATGAGCATCGTCTACCACTCCGGCCAGTTGATGCGCCCGCTGTTCCGCCAGGCCAAGGCCGCCCCCAAGCGGGTGATCTACGCCGACGGCGAGGATGAGCGCGTGCTGCGCGCCGCCCAGACCGTGCTCGACGAGCAGATCGCCCGTCCCATCCTGGTGGGCCGCCCGGCGGTGATCGACATGCGCATCCGCAAGTTCGGCCTGCGCCTGGTGCCGGGGCAGAACATCGAGATCGTCAACCCGGAAGACGACAGCCGCTTCAACGAGACCTGGAGCGCCTACTACAAGCTGCGTGGCCGCGAAGGGGTGACGCCCGACATCGCCAAGGCGATGGTGCGCAAGCACAATTCGCTGATCGGCGTCATGCTGCTGCAGCGTGGCGACGCGGACGCCATGATCTGCGGCGTCGCCAGCCGCTTCGACAACCAGCTGAAGTACGTGCAGGAAGTCATCGGCCTGAAGCCGACCGCCCGCACCTACGCGGCCATGAACGTGCTGATGCTGCCGACGCAGACGCTGTTCATCTGCGACACCCACGTCAACGAGGATCCCAGCGCGGAACAGATCGCGGACATGACGATCCTGGCCGCCGAGGAAGTCCGCCGCTTCGGCATCGTGCCCAAGGTCGCCCTGCTCTCGCACTCGAACTTCGGCAGCCGCCCCTCGGCATCTTCGCGCAAGATGGCCGAGGCCCGCAGCCTGATCGCGCAGCGCGCGCCCGAACTGGAAGTGGACGGCGAGATGCATGCGGACTCGGCCCTGTCCGAGTCCATCCGCGTCAAGGCCTATCCCGACACCACGCTGAAGGGGCCGGCCAACCTGCTGATCACCCCCAACCTGGACGCCGGCAACATCACCTACAACATGCTGAAGATGACCGGCAGCCACGGCGTGGCGATGGGTCCGGTGCTGCTGGGTGCGGCACGTCCCGTGCACATCCTGACGACCAGCTCCACGGTGCGCCGCATCGTCAACATGACGGCCCTGGCGGTGGTGGATGCCCAGCAGGAGGCGGGCGAAACGGCCTGATCGACACGCACTGCCCCCAACGACCGGCTGCCGGATGGCAGCCGGTTTTTTATGTCGGTTCGAGCCCGGCGTCCGGATGCTCGTTAGCCACCGGCCTCGACCCCAGCGAGCCAAGAATTGCCGCGCGACAGACCTCCAGGATCTCCTCGGCCAGCGGCGAGTCGTCCGGACAGGCCCGTGACATGACGATGGCTCCGACGGCCTGAACCAGCATGGCGAGTGCCCGGATGCGCGCCTGCTCCGGGCTGCCGCTGCGCGAAAGGGTACTGTCGCGAACCAGGATCTCCAGCAGCTTTTCGATTCCCGCTTCGAATGCGGTGCGGACGGCTTCAGGCTGTCGCGTGGCATCGCCGCCCAGAGCGGCCAGCGTGCAGCCGATGTCGCGGGCATCGCGGTGCGCACGAGATACATAACGCTGAAAGAAGCCGGCCGCGTCCATGTCTGCCGTCTGCGCTGCGGTCTGCTGAATGCCGCACGCAGCTGCTTCTTCCATCAGTTGCGCCTTGGATGCGAAATGCTTGTAGAAGCCCCCATGGGTGAAGCCTGCAGCGGCCATCAGGTCGGCAATGCCCACACCGTCGTAGCCACGCTCGCGAAACAGCCTGGATGCGGTCTCGACGATGCGCTCGCGGTTGGCCTGTGCCTGCGCTTTGGTGACTTTCATACTCGAGGCCCTTTGAACTCATGGTGGGGGAATGAACCATCATACTTTGATGACATTCGACATCAAAGTCTTGACTTTTTAGATTATGATCATCATCATTAAAAGGCCAAATCCTCTTCCATGGAGCACCACCACATGACCACGCAAGCAACCGTCCTCGTGACCGGCGCATCCACCGGCATCGGCGCCACTTACGCCGAGCGCTTTGCGCAACGCGGCCACGACCTCGTCCTGGTCGCTCGCGACAGACAGCGGCTCGAGGCGCTCGCCGCCCGTCTGCGCCACGAACACCGCGTCGCCATCGACGTCCTGCCCGCAGACCTGACGCTGCAGGCCGACCTGGACGCTGTCGAGGCGCGCCTGCGCGATGACACCCGTATCGGCATTCTCATCAACAATGCCGGAATGGCCCAGTCCGGCAATTTCATGCAGCAGAGTGCCCAGGATATCGTCCGCCTCATCACACTCAACATCAGCGCAGTGACACGCCTGGCCGCCGCGATCGCGCCACGCCTTGCTGATGCCGGCCGGGGCGCGATCGTCAACATCGGTTCGGTGGTGGGGCTGGCCCCGGAATTCCGCATGTCGATCTACGGCGCGACCAAGGCTTTCGTTCTGTTCCTGTCCCAGGGTTTGAGCCGGGAACTGGAACCCAAAGGTGTCTACGTCCAGGCAGTGCTGCCGGCTTCCACACGCACCGAAATCTGGGAGCGGGCGGGGATCGACATCAACACGCTGACCGAAGTGATGGAGCCCGGCGAGCTGGTGGACGCGGCGCTGGTCGGTTTCGACCGCCGCGAGCCGGTCACCATCCCGCCATTGCACGCAGCCGAGCACTGGGATGCGCTGGAAAGCGCGCGCAAGGCCCTGCTCGCCGACTTGCGGCAGGCCCACGCCGCAGAGCGGTACCGCGCCTGAACTGGCCCCCCGCCCTCCCGGATCGTCGGTGCATCACCGGCGCCTGGCCGGGCCGGGCATGAAAAACGGGCCTTGCGGCCCGTTCTTCATGCTGTGGCTGGACGGAAGGATTACTTCACGTCGCGCACCGCGGCACCGGTGTACAGCTGGCGCGGACGGCCGATCTTGTAGTTGGGATCGGACAGCATCTCGTTCCACTGGGCGATCCAGCCCACCGTGCGGGCCAGGGCGAAGATCGCCGTGAACAGCGAGGTGGGGATGCCGATGGCACGCTGCACGATGCCCGAATAGAAGTCCACGTTCGGGTAGAGCTTGCGTTCCACGAAGTACGGATCTTCCAGGGCGATGCGCTCGACTTCCATGGCGAGCTTGAACAGCGGATCGTTGTGCAGGCCCAGGGAATCCAGGACTTCGCGGCAGGTTTCCTGCATCAGCTTGGCGCGCGGATCGTAGTTCTTGTAGACCCGGTGGCCGAAGCCCATCAGGCGCACGCCCGAATTCTTGTCCTTGACCTTTTCCATGAATTCGCCGACCTTGGCCACCCCGCCCTGGGCCTGGATGCTTTCCAGCATGTTCAGGCAGGCTTCGTTGGCGCCGCCGTGCGCCGGGCCCCACAGGCAGGCCACGCCAGCAGCGATGGCGGCAAACGGATTGGTGCCCGAGGAGCCGCACAGACGCACCGTGGAGGTGGAGGCGTTCTGCTCGTGGTCGGCGTGCAGGATGAAGATGCGGTCCAGCGCACGCTCCACCACATCGTTGACCTTGTATTCATCGCAGGGCGTGGCGAACATCATGCGCAGGAAGTTGCCCGTGTAGGACAGGTCGTTCTGCGGGTAGATGAAGGGCTGGCCCAGGGAATGCTTGTACGCCATGGCGACCAGGGTCGGCATCTTGGCGATCAGGCGGATCGCGGAGACTTCGCGGTGGTGCGGGTTGGTGATGTCGGTGGAGTCGTGATAGAAGGCCGACAGCGCGCCCACCAGGCCCGTCAGCACCGCCATCGGGTGCGCGTCGCGGCGGAAGCCCTGCAGGAAGGTGTGCATCTGCTCATGCACCAGGGTGTGGTGCGTGACGACGTCGTCGAATTCCTTCTTCTGATCGGCCGTGGGCAGTTCGCCGTTCATGATCAGGTAGGCCACCGACAGGAAATCGCAGTTCGTCGCCAGCTGGTCGATCGGGTAGCCGCGGTACAGCAGCTGGCCCTTGTCGCCATCGATATAGGTGATGGCGGATTCGCAGGAAGCCGTCGCCATGAAGCCGGGATCGTACGTGAACATCCCGGTCTGGCCGTACAGCTTGCGGATGTCGATCACGTCCGGACCGACCGTGCCCTGGTAGACGGGAAACTCGACCGAGGGGCTGCCATCGGAAAACGATAGCGTGGCTTTTTTATCGGATAGCTGCATGTGAATCTTCCTTTAAGTTACAGCGCTTTCATCTGCTCGACGAGTCTGCGGATGTCGGGGTCGTCGTAGGCCCCCGACAGGTCCGCGCGTCCCAGCAGGACGTCGAGCAATTCGTTGTCGCCCATTTCGAAAAGCTGCGTCAGTGCCCGGACGTCGGTCTCGGTCAGCTGCGCTTCATAGGTGTCCAGGAAGCGCGTGATGATGAGATCGTTCTCGAGCAGGCCGCGACGCGCCCGCCATCTGAGGCGGGCGCGATCCAGGACGGACAGGTCTCCGGACATGCTCTGGCCTCAGACCGTGCGGCGCACGAGCATTTCCTTGATCTTGCCGATCGCGGCCGACGGATTCAGCCCCTTGGGGCAGACATCCGTGCAATTCATGATCGTGTGGCAGCGGAACAGGCGGTAGGGATCTTCCAGGTTGTCCAGGCGCTCGCCGGTGGCCTCGTCGCGCGAATCGGCGATGAAGCGGTAGGCTTGCAGCAGGCCGGCCGGGCCGACGAACTTGTCCGGATTCCACCAGAAGGACGGACAGGCGGTCGAGCAGCAGCCGCACAGGATGCACTCGTACAGTCCGTTGAGCTCCTCGCGTTCCTCGGGCGACTGCAGGCGTTCCTTTTCGGGGGGCGGCGTGTCGTTGATGAGGTAGGGCTTGATCGAATGGTACTGGTCGAAGAAGAAGGTCATGTCCACGATCAGGTCGCGCACCACGGGCAGGCCGGGCAGCGGCTTGAGGACGATGGGCTCCTTCAGCGTCAGCAGGTTGGTCGTGCAGGCCAGACCGTTCTTGCCGTTGATGTTCATGGCGTCGGACCCGCACACGCCCTCGCGGCAGGACCGGCGCAAGGCCAGGCTGTCGTCGAGCTCGTTCTTGATGCGCAGGATCGCGTCCAGCAGCATCTTGTCGGTCGGCTGCAGCTCGACCTCGAATTTCTGCATGTACGGCCGTTCGTCCTTGTCCGGATCGTAGCGGTAGATCTCGAATTTCACGATGCGTTTTTGACTCATGACGATATCCAGATTAGAAGGTACGCGGCTTGGGCGGGATGCTGTCCACGGTCAGGGGCTGCATGCGCACCGGGGTGTATTCGAGACGGTCGTCCTCGGAGAACCACAGGGTGTGCTTGAGCCAGTTCACGTCGTCGCGTTCCGGGTATTCCTCGAGCGCATGGGCGCCGCGCGATTCCAGGCGGTTGGCTGCCGACTTGGTGGTGGCGCGCGCGACCTCGATCATGTTGGCGACTTCCAGCGCCTCGATGCGGGCGGTGTTGAAGACCTTGGACTTGTCCGAGAAGTAGATGTCCTGGACTTCCGGCACCAGGCTGGCGATGACTTCCGCGCCTTCCTTGAGGAGGTCGAGCTTGCGGAACACGCCGCAGTGGCTCTGCATCGCCACGCGGATCTTGTTGGCCACGTCCTGGGCCTTTTCGCCCGAGGTGCGGGTTTCCAGGCGATTGACGCGGTCCAGCGAGGCCTCGATGTCGGTGTCGGGCAGCGGCTTGTGGCTGTGTTCGCGTTCCGGATGCTGCGAGACGATGAAGTTGCCCGCCGAGCGGCCGAACACGATCAGGTCCAGCAGGGAGTTGGTGCCCAGGCGGTTGGCGCCGTGCACCGAGGTGGCCGCGCACTCGCCGATCGCGTACAGGCCGTTGACGATCTTTTCCTGGCCATTGACGCGGGTGACGACCTGGCCGTGGTAGTTGGCCGGGATGCCGCCCATCTGGTAGTGGATCGTCGGCACGACCGGGATCGGGTCCTTGATCGGGTCGATGTTGGCGAACTTGATGGCGATCTCGCGGATCGAGGGCAGGCGCTTGGTGATGGTCTCGGCGCCCAGGTGGTCGAGCTTGAGCAGCACATAGCTGCCGTCGCCGCAACCGCGGCCTTCCTTGATTTCCTGGTCCATCGAGCGCGACACGAAGTCGCGCGGCGCCAGGTCCTTGAGCTGGGGCGCGTAGCGTTCCATGAAGCGCTCGCCGTCCTTGTTCAGCAGGAAGCCGCCTTCGCCGCGCACGCCCTCGGTGATCAGCACGCCCGCGCCGGCCACGCCGGTGGGGTGGAATTGCCAGAATTCCATGTCCTGCAGCGGGATGCCCGCGCGCGCAGCCATGCCCAGGCCGTCGCCGGTGTTGATGAAGGCATTGGTGGTCGCAGCCCAGATCCGGCCGGCGCCGCCGGTGGCCAGCACGGTGTGCTTGGCTTCCAGGACGTAGATTTCGCCGGTTTCCATTTCCATCGCGGTCACGCCCAGCACGTCGCCGTCGTTGTTGCGCAGGAGGTCGAGCGCCATCCATTCGACGAAGAACTGCGTGCGGGCGGCGACGTTGCGCTGGTAGAGCGTGTGCAGCATCGCGTGGCCGGTGCGGTCGGCAGCGGCACAGGCGCGCTGGACGGGCTTTTCACCGAAGTGCGAGGTATGGCCGCCGAACGGACGCTGGTAGATGGTGCCGTCCGGGTTGCGGTCGAAGGGCATGCCGAAGTGTTCGAGTTCGTACACGGCATTGGGCGCCTCGCGGACCATGAACTCGATCGCGTCCTGGTCGCCGAGCCAGTCGGAGCCCTTGACGGTATCGTACATGTGCCATTGCCAGTGGTCTTCGCTCATGTTGCCCAGCGAGGCGCTGACGCCACCCTGGGCGGCCACGGTGTGCGAGCGCGTGGGGAAGACCTTGGACAGCACGGCCACGGACAGGCCGGCCTGAGCCAGCTGCAGCGAACAGCGCAGGCCGGCTCCGCCGGCACCGACGACCACCACATCGAACTGGCGGCGCGGAAGGGATTTCTTGACAGCAGCCACGTTAGAGACTCCAGAGAATTTGACCGAAGAAGACCACTGCGGCCACCAGCCACAGGATGGTCAGGACCTGCAGGAACAGGCGCAGGCCGTCGGAATGGGCGTAATCCATCCAGATGTCGCGCACGCCGACCCAGGCATGCCATGCGAGCGACAGGAAGGCCACCGTGGCCAGCAGTTGCCCGACCGGCAGCGTGCCGACGGTGAAGGCGAAGAAGGCGCGCCAGGATTCGAAATCCAGGCTGGGCGTCAGGACTGCGTACAGGATCAGGACCAGGGTGTAGACCGCCATGATGACGGCGGTGGCGCGCTGGACGATGAAATCGCGGGTACCGTAATGGGCGCCCACGACCAGGCGCTTGCGACCGATGCGTTCTTGAGCCATTACCATGCTCCAAAGAGTTTGAGACCGAAGACCACGGTCAGTGCCAGGGCCACGCCGATCACCAGGGCGCCGGAGCGCTGGGAAGGCTCGCGCGCATTGCCGACGTGCAGATCCAGCGTCAGGTAGCGGATGCCGGCGCAGAAATGATGAAAGTAGCTCCACATCAGGACCAGCAGCACGATCTTACAGGCCGGGCTGGCGACCCATTCCTTCATGGCGGCGAAGGTTTCGGGCGACTGGACGCTTTGCGCGAACAGCGGCACGATCACCAGCGGCAGCGCCAGGAACAGCAGCGCTCCGCTGATCCGGTGCATGATGGATGCTTTGGCCGCCGGAGGCAGTCGGTAACTCATGAGGTCGCTCAACCCCAGGTTACGAAACTGCGGGCGCGGCTTTGTGGCTGATTCAGACATGATGGCCTCGTAGTTGGAAGATGGAAGGAATTCGGGACTCACTCGGCATTTTCGCCCATCCGCGAGTCAATTCAAACTGTTGCGGTAGTGGTAGCGTTCCGTGACGTAATGGCCGCGGCGCAATTCCATGGGTCGGTCGCCGTAGGTGTAGGCGATGCGCTCGACCTGCAACAGCGGGCTGCCCGGCTGTATCCGCAGCAATTCGGCCTGGACATCGGTCGCGCTCACGGCACGGATTTTTTCCTCGGCGCGCACCATGCTGACGCCGAACTCGGTTTCAAACAGGGCGTAGACCGGCCCCCGGTAGCGCAGCAGCGATTCCAGGGTCAGGCCCTTGAAGACGCTGCCCGGCAGCCAGATGTCGTCCAGGATGGTGGGCACCTCGTCGAAGGACAGCACCCGGCGCATGTTCACGACCGCATCGCCCGCGCGCAGGTCCAGGGCGGCAGCGACTTCGGCGGAAGCCTTGGCGCGGCGGCAATCCAGGATCTGGCTGCTAGACACACCGGTGCGGCCGTCGTCGGGCGCCAGGCGCAGGAAACGGTAGCGCACCTTGGCTTCGTTGTGCGTGGCCACGAAAGTGCCCTTGCCCTGGCGGCGGATCAGCAGGTTGTCCGCGGCCAGTTCGTCGATGGCCTTGCGCACGGTACCCTGGCTGACCTGGAACCGGGAGGCCAGCTCGAGCTCGCTGGGGATCGCTTCACCGGGCTTCCACTCGCCCCGGTCCAGCCCCTGCAGGATCAGGCCCTTGATCTGCTGGTACAGAGGGCTGAACGCGGCGCTGTGGGGCGCGCGGCTCGGCGTCTGCGGGCGATCGATGGGGGGGGAATCGGACATGTCGGTCAGGAGAGACGGCCTTGTGACCATGCTACAGGATGAGACGGCGCATTTTCGCACTTCCGGGGCCGGATGTCTAATACTCTTCTGTCTTATATAAGATATAAGACTCTTGACGCTGGCCGATGAAATAAACTACTCTTTCCCGCAATTTCGCACACCCCCCGGATATCCTCTCACTCAATCGGAGAATCACCATGTCCAAACCCGCCATGCGCGTCGCGGTCACCGGCGCCGCCGGCCAGATCGGCTACGCCCTGCTGTTCCGCATCGCTTCGGGCGAAATGCTCGGCAAGGACCAGCCCGTCATCCTGCAGCTGCTCGAAATTCCCGACGAAAAGGCCCAGAAGGCCCTGCAGGGCGTGATGATGGAACTGGAAGACTGCGCCTTCCCCCTGCTGGCCGGCATGAGTGCCCACAGCGACCCGCGCACCGCCTTCAAGGATGCCGACGTCGCCCTGCTGGTCGGCGCCCGTCCGCGCGGCCCCGGCATGGAGCGCAAGGACCTGCTGCACGTCAACGCCCAGATCTTCACCGCCCAGGGCAAGGCCCTGAACGAAGTCGCCAGCCGCAACGTCAAGGTGCTGGTGGTCGGCAACCCGGCCAACACCAACGCCTACATCGCCATGAAGTCCGCCCCGGACCTGCCGTCCAAGAACTTCACCGCCATGCTGCGCCTGGACCACAACCGTGCGCTGTCCCAGATCGCCGCCAAGACCGGCAAGGCCGTGGCCGACATCGAGAAGCTCGTCGTGTGGGGCAACCACTCGCCCACCATGTATCCCGACACGCGCTTCGCCACCATCGGCGGCCAGTCCGTCCAGTCCCTGATCAACGACGAAGCCTGGATCCGCGACACCTTCATCCCGACCGTCGGCAAGCGCGGCGCGGCCATCATCGCCGCGCGCGGCCTGTCCTCGGCTGCCTCGGCCGCCAACGCCGCCATCGACCACATCCACGACTGGGTGCTGGGTTCCAACGGCAAGTGGGTCACCATGGGCGTGCCCTCCGACGGATCCTACGGCATCCCCGAAGGCATCATCTACGGCGTGCCGGTCACCACGGCCAACGGCGAATACACGCGTGTCGAAGGCCTGGAAATCGACGCCTTCTCGCGCGAGCGCATGGACTTCACCCTGAAGGAACTGCTCGAAGAGCGCGACGGCATCGCCGAGCTGCTGAAGTAAATCCGGCGGCGGCGGGCGCGTCCGCGAGGCCGCCGCGCCCGCCGCGCCTGCCGCCGAATGTCCAGCCGATGACAGACAGCCCGGCCCGCCGCGGCCAGAATGCCCCTGCCGTCGACTGGAAACACGCCCCCGACGGGGCGAATGCTGCCGCGAATCCGGGCAAGCCGGATGCCGGTGGCTCACCGGAGCGTCCATCATGACTCGTCCCGCCTCTCCAGGCGCCCTGCTGCGCCAGGCGCTGATCGAAGAATCCCCCCTGCAGATCATCGGGGCCATCAACGCCAACCACGCCCTGCTGGCCCAGCGCGCCGGCTACCGGGCCATCTACCTGTCGGGCGGCGGCGTGGCTGCCGGCTCGCTCGGCCTGCCCGACCTGGGCATCAATACGCTCGACGACGTCCTGACCGACGTGCGACGCATCACCGATGTCTGCGACCTGCCCCTGCTGGTGGACATCGACACCGGCTTCGGGCCGTCGGCCTTCAACATCGCCCGCACCGTCAAATCCCTGATCAAGTTCGGCGCCGCCGGCTGCCACATCGAGGATCAGGTCGGTGCCAAGCGCTGCGGCCACCGTCCCGGCAAGGAAATCGTCGGCACCGAAGAAATGGTCGACCGCGTGAAGGCCGCCGTCGACGCCCGCACCGACAGCGACTTCTACATCATCGCCCGCACCGACGCGATCGCCGTCAGCGGCGTGGACGCCGCCCTGGAACGCGCGCACGCCTGCGTCGAGGCCGGCGCCGATGCGATCTTCGCGGAAGCGTCCTATGACCTGGACACCTACCGCAAGTTCTCCAGCAGCCTGAACGTCCCGGTCCTGGCGAACATCACCGAATTCGGCAAGACGCCACTGTTCACGGTCGAAGAGCTCAAGGGCGCCGGCGTGGGCATCGTGCTCTACCCCCTGTCGGCCTTCCGCGCCATGAACAAGGCGGCCGAGGCCGTCTACGAGGCCATCCGCCGCGACGGCCACCAGCACCGGGTGCTCGACCTGATGCAGACACGCGAAGAGCTCTACGACCGGATCGGCTACCACCGCTACGAGGAACAGCTGGACGCCCTTTTCCAGCAGGGCAAGAACAAGGCATCCTGACCGCGGGATCCGCACCCGAACCGAAATCCGTCACTCACGCTCAAGGAGACTCCTGATGGCGACCAAGAAAACCCCAGCAGCCCGGAAAACCCCCGCCCGCAAGGCCGCCGCGCCCAAGACGGCCGCGTCCGCGCTCCCCGCCACGGCCCCCTCCGCAGCGCCCGCCGGTCCGAAGCCCAAGAAATCCGTGGCCCTGTCGGGCATCATCGCGGGCAACACCGCGCTGTGCACCGTGGGCCGCAGCGGCAACGACCTGCACTACCGCGGCTACGACATCCTGGACATCGCCGATACCTGCGAATTCGAGGAAGTCGCCCACCTGCTGATCCACGGCAAGCTGCCGACCCCGGCCGAACTGAAGGCCTACAAGGAAAAGCTGCGCCGCCTGCGCGGTCTGCCTGCCCAGGTCCAGGTGGCCCTGGAAGCCCTGCCCGCCGCCAGCCACCCCATGGACGTGATGCGTACGGCCGCCTCGGTGATGGGCTGCGTGCTGCCCGAAAAGGATGACCACAACCTGCCCGACGCGCGCGACATCGCGGACCGCCTGATGGCCAGCCTGGGATCGGCCCTGCTGTACTGGTACCACTACAGCCACAATGGGCGCGTCATCAGCGTCGAAACCGACGACGACAGCATCGGCGGCCATTTCCTGCATCTTCTGCACGGCGAGACCCCGTCCGAAGAATGGGTCCGCGCCATGCACACTTCGCTGATCCTGTACGCGGAACACGAGTTCAACGCCTCGACCTTCACCGGCCGCGTGATCGCTGGCACGGGCTCCGACATGTATTCGGCCATCACCGGCGCCATCGGCGCGCTGCGCGGCCCGAAGCACGGCGGCGCCAACGAGGTCGCCTTCGAGATCCAGAAGCGCTACGACACCCCCGACGAGGCCGAGGCCGACATCCGCCGCCGTGTCGAGGCCAAGGAAGTCGTGATCGGTTTCGGCCATCCGGTCTACACCGTGTCCGACCCGCGCAACAAGGTCATCAAGGCCGTCGCCCGGCGCCTGTCCAAGTCGGCCGGCTCGATGAAGATGTTCGACATCGCCGAGCGCCTGGAAACCGTCATGTGGGACATCAAGAAAATGTTCCCCAACCTGGACTGGTTCTCCGCCGTGTCCTACCACATGATGGGCGTGCCCACCGCCATGTTCACCCCGCTGTTCGTGATCGCCCGCACGGCCGGCTGGTCGGCGCACATCATCGAGCAACGCATCGACAACAAGATCATCCGCCCGACGGCCAACTACGTCGGTCCGGAAGACCGCAAGTTCGTCCCCCTGGCCAAGCGCAAGTAAGCCGCGCATCTCTTCAGGAACCCTCATGTCCGCGCACATTTCCAACGTCCGTCCCCAGCCCGACCAGGTCCTGGTGGACATCGTCGACTACGTCTTCGACTACAAGATCGACAGCGCGCTCGCGCTCGAGACCGCCCGCAACTGCCTGATCGATACCCTGGGCTGCGGCCTCGAAGGCCTGCAATACCCGGCCTGCCGCAAGCTCATGGGCCCCATCGTGCCCGGCACCGTCGTGCCCAACGGCGCCAAGGTCCCCGGCACCCAGTTCCAGCTCGACCCCGTGCAGGCCGCCTTCAACATCGGCTGCATGATCCGCTGGCTGGATTTCAACGACACCTGGCTGGCGGCCGAATGGGGCCACCCGTCCGACAACCTGGGCGGCGTGCTGGCCGTGGCCGACTGGCTGTCGCGCAACGCAGTGGCCGCCGGCAAGGCGCCCCTGACCATGCGCACGGTGCTGGAAGGCATGATCAAGGCGCACGAAATCCAGGGCTGCATCGCGCTGGAAAACTCCTTCAACAAGGTCGGCCTGGACCACGTGGTGCTGGTGAAGGTCGCCTCCACCGCCGTGGTCTCGCAGATGCTGGGCCTGTCGCGTGAAGAGGCCATCAACGCCGTGTCCCTGGCCTGGGTCGACGGCCAGAGCCTGCGCACCTACCGCCACGCGCCCAACACCGGCAGCCGCAAGTCCTGGGCCGCGGGCGACGCCACCAGCCGCGCGGTACGCCTGGCCCTGATGGCCCGCACCGGCGAAATGGGCTATCCCTCGGTGCTGACCGCGCCGGTCTGGGGCTTCTACGACGTGCTGTTCAAGGGCCAGCCCTTCAAGTTCCAGCGGCCCTACGGCACCTACGTGATGGAGAACGTGCTGTTCAAGATCTCCTTCCCGGCCGAATTCCACTCGCAGACCGCGGTGGAATGCGCCATGCAGATCCATGAAAAGATGAAGGCGCTGGGCAAGACCGATGCCGACATCAAGAAAATCACGATCCGCACGCACGAGGCCTGCATCCGCATCATCGACAAGAAGGGCCCGCTGCACAACCCCGCCGACCGCGACCACTGCATCCAGTACATGGTGGCCGTGCCCGTCCTGTTCGGCCGCCTGACCGCAGCCGACTACGAAGACGAAGTGGCTGCCGATCCGCGCATCGACGCGCTGCGCGACAAAATGGTCTGCGTGGAGGATCCTGCCTTCACCGCCGACTACCACGATCCGGACAAGCGCTCCATCGCCAACGCGCTGACGGTCGAATTCACGGACGGCACCAAGCTCGACGAGATCGTCTGCGAATACCCGATTGGCCACAAGCGCCGCCGCAAGGACGGCATCCCGCTCCTGGAAGCCAAGTTCCGCCGCAACCTGGCGCGCCAGTTCCCCGCCCGCCAGCAGCAGCGCATCCTGGACGCGTCGCTGGACCAGGCCACGCTGGAAGCCATGCCGGTGCACGAGTACGTGGACCTGTATGTCATCTGAGTCCCGCGCCGCGGCCCGGCCGACCCGGGCGGTCCGCCACGACGAAGCCGCCCACCGTTTCGAATGGACGGAGGACGGCCACTTCTGCGTGCTGGACTACACGCTGGACGGCAAGGTCGCCTCGTTCACACACACCGGCGTCCCGTCCGCCGTGGGCGGGCGCGGCATCGCCGCGGACCTGGTGCGCACCGGGCTGGACACGGCCCGTGCGCGCGGCTGGCGGATCCGGCCGCTGTGCTCGTACGTGGCGGCCTTCATCCGCCGGCACCCGGAATACCAGGATCTGGTCGACTGACCATTCCCGTGCCTGCCCGCGCGTGGGGGACATGGCGCCCGCACGCGCGGGCGCCGTCCATCCGCGCGTACCCCCTCCCCCCCGAAAAGCAGCGGCCGTGCGGTTTTCTTGATCGGGATTAAATGCCCGTCGGCCGCATTCCGACACAATGGGATCTTCCATACCCACACTGCAAATAGGGAGATCCTCATGGCATTCCGCCTTCGTCACACCGTCCTCGCCTGCACCCTGGCCGCCGGCACCCTGGCCGCGGGCCCCGCGCTGGCTCACGAAGCGGGCGACATCCTGCTGAAGGTCGGTGTCACGCACGTCGAACCCAAGTCCGACAACGGCACGGTGGCCAACGGCGCCGTCAAGCTGGACATCGACGGCAGCACCCGCCCCAGCTTCACCCTGACCTACATGGCCACGCGCAACATCGGCATTGAACTGCTGGGCGCCTACCCCTTCAAGCACACGATCAACGCCAAGGGCCTGGGCGACATCGGCTCGACCCAGCAGCTGCCGCCCACCCTCAGCCTGCAATGGCACTTCCTGCCGGACGCCGCGTTCCAGCCCTACGTGGGCGTGGGCCTGAACTACACGACCTTCTTCGATACGAACAGCAAGCTGGGCAATCTCAGCCTGGACGATTCCTGGGGCGTCGCCGCCCAGGTCGGCGTGGACTACAAGCTCAATGACCGCTGGTTCCTGAACGCAGACCTGCGCTACATCGACATCTCGTCCAACGTCCGCCTGAACGGCGCGGACATCGGCAAGACCAGGATCAATCCCTGGGTCGCCACCGTCGGGGTCGGCTATCGCTTCTGAGCGGCCCGTACCCCTCGGGCCGGGCAATGCCCGGCCCGCCCGGATGCCCGCACCCCCGGCAAGCGGGAAAGGAGGTGCGGAACAGGGCCGATCGGGCACACGGTCTTATATCTTATATAAGAGTATTGCCTGATCGCGGAGCTTACCGGTAAAATAGCGCCGTTCTCCAACCCTCACTCCTGGGGCATCACTCCATGCTGGAATCCTACCGCACCGAAGCCGCCGCCCGCGAGGCGATCGGCATCCCGCCGCTTCCCCTGACGGCCAAGCAGACGGCCGACCTGATCGAACTGCTGAAAAACCCGCCGGCCGGCGAAGCCGAGTTCCTGCTGGACCTGTTCACGCACCGCGTCCCCGCCGGCGTGGACGACGCCGCCCAGGTCAAGGCTTCTTACCTGGCCGCCGTCGCGCTGGGCAAGGAATCCTGCCCCCTGATCGACGCCCGCCGCGCCACCGAGCTGCTGGGCACCATGCTGGGCGGCTTCAACATCAGCGCCCTGATCGAGCTGCTGGACCACGCCGACCTGGCACCGGTCGCCGCCGAAGGCCTGAAGAAGACCCTGCTGGTCTTCGACGCCTTCCACGACATCGAGGAAAAGGCCAAGGCCGGCAACGCCCACGCCCAGGCCGTGCTGCAAAGCTGGGCCGACGCCGAATGGTTCACCAGCCGCCCCGAAGTTCCGCAGAGCATGACCCTGACCGTGTTCAAGGTCACCGGCGAAACCAACACCGACGACCTGTCGCCCGCCCCCGACGCCTGGAGCCGCCCGGACATCCCGCTGCATGCGCTGGCGATGCTGAAGAACCCGCGCGACGGCATCGTGCCCGACGCGCCCGGCCAGGTCGGCCCGATCAAGCTGCTGGACGAACTGAAGGCCAAGGGCCATCTGGTCGCCTACGTCGGTGACGTGGTCGGTACCGGCTCCTCGCGCAAGTCCGCCACCAATTCCGTCATCTGGCACACCGGCGAGGACATCCCCTACGTGCCCAACAAGCGCTTCGGCGGTGTCTGTCTGGGGGGCAAGATCGCCCCGATCTTCTACAACACCATGGAAGATTCCGGCGCCCTGCCGATCGAACTGGACGTGTCCGCCATGAACATGGGCGACGTCATCGAGCTGCGCCCCTACGAAGGCAAGGCCCTGAAGAACGGCCAGGTGATCTCCGAATTCCAGCTGAAATCCGACGTGCTGCTCGATGAAGTGCGCGCCGGCGGCCGCATCCCGCTGATCATCGGCCGCGGCCTGACGGCCAAGGCCCGCGCCGCGCTGGGCCTGCCGCCCACGACCCTGTTCCGCCTGCCCGAGGCCCCTGCCGACAGCGGCAAGGGCTATTCCCTGGCGCAGAAGCTGGTCGGCCGCGCCTGCGGCCTGCCGGAAGGCAAGGGCGTGCGCCCGGGCACCTACTGCGAACCGCGCATGACCTCGGTCGGCAGCCAGGACACCACCGGCCCCATGACCCGCGACGAGCTGAAGGATCTGGCCTGCGTGGGCTTCTCGGCCGACCTGGTGATGCAGTCCTTCTGCCACACCGCGGCCTATCCCAAGCCCGTGGACGTCAAGACCCATCACGAACTGCCCGCCTTCATCAGCACGCGCGGCGGCGTGGCGCTGCGCCCGGGCGACGGCATCATCCACTCGTGGCTGAACCGCATGCTGCTGCCCGACACCGTGGGCACCGGCGGCGACTCGCACACCCGCTTCCCCATCGGCATCAGCTTCCCGGCCGGCTCCGGCCTGGTCGCCTTCGCCGCGGCCACCGGCGTCATGCCGCTGGACATGCCCGAATCCGTGCTGGTGCGCTTCAAGGGTGAAATGCAGCCCGGCGTGACGCTGCGCGACCTGGTCAACGCGATCCCCCTGTACGCGATCAAGCAAGGCCTGCTCACTGTCGAGAAAAAGGGCAAGAAGAACATCTTCTCCGGTCGCATCCTCGAAATCGAAGGCCTGCCCAACCTCAAGATCGAACAGGCCTTCGAACTGTCCGACGCTTCGGCCGAGCGCTCCGCCGCCGCCTGCACGGTGCGGCTGAACAAAGAGCCGATCATCGAATACCTGAACAGCAACATCACGCTGCTCAAGTGGATGATCGCCAACGGCTACCAGGATGCCCGCACGCTGGCGCGCCGCATCAAGAACATGGAGGCCTGGCTGGCGAACCCGCAGCTGGTCGAACCCGACGCCGACGCCGAATACGCGGCCGTGATCGAGATCGACCTGGCCGACATCAAGGAGCCCATCGTCGCCTGCCCGAACGACCCGGACGACGTCAAGACCCTGTCCGACGTGGCCGGCACGGCCATTGACGAAGTCTTCATCGGCAGCTGCATGACCAACATCGGCCACTTCCGCGCAGCCGCCAAGCTGCTGGAAGGCAAGCGCGACCTGCCCTCGAAGCTCTGGGTCGCCCCGCCCACCAAGATGGACGCCAGCGAGCTCACGAAGGAAGGCCACTACGGCACCTTCGGCACGGCCGGGGCGCGCATGGAAATGCCCGGCTGCTCGCTGTGCATGGGCAACCAGGCCCAGGTGCGCGAAGGCGCCACGGTGTTCTCCACCAGCACCCGCAACTTCCCCAACCGCCTGGGCAAGAACTCCAACGTGTTCCTGGGTTCGGCGGAACTGGCCGCGATCTGCTCGCGACTGGGCCGCATCCCCACGCGCGAGGAATACCTGACCGACATGGGCGTCCTCGCCAAGGACGGCGACCGGATCTACCGCTACATGAACTTCGACCAGATCGAGGACTTCACGGCGGTGGCCAGCACGGTCGAAGCCTGATCCGCCCGCGAAGCGTCCGGGCCGTCTCGGCGGTTCCGGCGGGCTTCGCGCACGGCACCTGCCACCCCGGGCCCCGGCCCGGGGTTTTTCATGCCCCGGCTCCGCCGGGGGCGACCACTGCACGCGGTACACTAAGGTCTGCCCTGTTCACCGGTACACCATGCCCCCTCGTTCCCGTTCCTCCTCCCTGTCGCGCACATCGCAGACACTGATCTCCCTGGCCGAAGCCCTGTCGCGCTCCGGCAGCCACCTGGAAGACATCTACTGGGAAGGCTGCCTGGGCGAAGCCCTGGACAAGGCCCTGGGCGCCCGGCACGGCCGCGCCGTGGAATCCGCCCTGGACGTCCTGCTGGAACAGCGCTCGGCGGCCTATGAACTGCTCGTCGAACTGGCCGAGGCCCGCTCCGAATCGCTGATGCCGGGGCCGGACGGCCAGGACTGCGACACGCTGCTGATTTCGGCGCCGGTCCTGGCCTGGACCCGCTACCGGCTGCCGTCCGGCCAATTGAACGCGGCCCAGGCGCAGGCGCTCGAATCCCTGCTGGCCGAAGCCGTGCTGAATCCCCGGGCGCGGATCGCCATGCTGCCTTCGCTGGTTCGCTTCGACCGCCTGCCGCAATCGTTCCAGGAAACACGCGCCTGGACCCAGGCGCTGGCGATGCGCGCCCTGGGGTTGCGCCGCGAAGGTCCCGTCCTGCGCGACGCCGACGCCCCCGAAGACCTGCTGGCCGACGTCTTCTTCCTGGTCGGCGCGGTGGTGGTTCCGCGCGGCGAGCCCGTGTTCCAGTGGCAATCTCCCCTGCCCGCCGAAGCCCCCGCCCAGGACGACGTCAGCCGGCGCTGGGCCGAGGGTTGCGCGCGCATCCTCGAAGCCGCCTTCACCGGCTGCCAGCTGGAATATCTGCGCCCCGAGGCCTATTACACCAGCACCCGCCAGGCCGACCAGGGCATCCGCCCCCTCACTCTCAAGGCAGCAGCCACCTGGCTGCAGACAGCCGCCCAGATCCCGGGCACCGACCTGCGGGCGGCGCTGGTCGCCTGCGGTGAACAGTCGGTCGAGGAATACCGCATCGGTTTCTGCACCCGCCAGAGCAACGACGTGATCTACGGCTGCGTCTGGCCCGCGCTCAGCCGCGAGGAATCCCAGCCCGAACCGGATGCCGAAGGCCAGGTGGACACCTGGGACACGATCGCCGCCCTGCTGCGCGAATGCGGCATCCAGGACATCCGCCGCCTGCCCGGGCTGCAGCCCATGGAATTCTGCGAAGACTGCGGCACACCCTACTTTCCCAACATGCTGGGCGACATGCAGCATCCCGAGCTGCCCGAAGAAATCGATCCGGAACCCGTCCAGTTCCACTAGCATCGGACCGGGCGTGGCATTCCTTCACCCCGCCGCTCGCATGCGGCTCGCATTCGCCGGGCACGGGCCGGTCCGCAGGGACTGACCCGTGCCCGGCCCCAGCCCGATGAATGCGCTGTCCTTCGACCTGTTCTGCCGCGTCGTCGACAATTTCGGCGATGCGGGCGTGTGCTGGCGGCTGGCGCGGCGGCTGGCGGCACTGGGTCAGCCGGTGCGCCTGTGGATCGACCAGCCCGGCATCCTGGCGCGGCTGGTGCCGGCGCTGGATGCCGGCGCGCAAGAACAGACGCTGGACGGCGTACGGGTCGGCACCTGGCGCGGGGCGGAACGTGCCGCCCCGCCCCGCGGCGGCGTGGTCGTCGAGGCTTTCGCCTGCGCCCTGCCGCCGGCCTACCAGGACGCCATGACCGGGCAGGACTGCCTGTGGATCAACCTGGAATACCTCAGCGCCGAATCCTGGGTGGAAGGCTGCCATGGCCTGCCCTCGCTCCAGGCAAACGGCGTACCCAAGTTCTTTTTCTTTCCCGGCTTCACGCCGGCCACCGGCGGGCTGCTGCGCGAACCGGGCCTGCTGGCGCACCGCGACGCCGAACAGGCACAGGCCCGCGGCCAGCGGCTGCAGTCCCTGACCGGCCTGCCGTCCGCGCCGCCGGGCGACGCCCTGTGCGCACTGCTGTTCTGCTATCCCGACGCACCGCTGGCGGGCCTGCAGACGGCGCTGGCCGAACTGGACCGGCCCGTCTGGCTGCTGGTCCCGGGCGGCCGCCCCGCCGCCGCGCTGCGCGACCGGGGCAGCCTGCGCGTGGTAACCATTCCATTCGTGCCCCAGGCACGTTTCGACGAACTGCTGTGGTGCTGCGATTTGAATTTCGTGCGCGGCGAGGATTCCCTGGTCAGGGCGCTCTGGGCAGGCGAACCCCTGGTCTGGCAGATCTACCGCCAGGCGCAGGATGCCCACCTCGACAAACTGGAAGCCTGGCTGGACCGGGCCCGGTGGCCTGCCCCGGCCGCTGCGCTGATCCGCGCCTGGAACCGGTCCGACGACGAGGCCGTGGCCCGGACGCTGCCGGCCGCGCTGCGGGAACCGGCCTGGACCGATTGGCGAACGCGCAGCCGTGCCTGGTGCGCGGAACTGGCCAATCAACCCGATCTGGGTCAAGATTTACTGGATTTTTGCCTGCGACACCGCCAAACGCGCTAGAATGCACAGTTAACTTTTTTCAGCTTTGCCTCGGAATGCGTTTTGGCACGGGGCACACATCCCCGGAGTTTTTCCCATGAAAATCGCACAGGAACTGCGCGTTGGCAACGTCGTCATGGTCGGCAACGACCCTCTCGTCGTCCAGAAGGCGGAATACAACAAGTCAGGCCGCAACGCCGCTGTCGTCAAGCTCAAGTTCAAGAACCTGCTCACCGGCAGCGCCAGCGAATCCGTCTACAAGGCCGACGAAAAGTTCGAGCAGGTGATGCTCGAGAACAAGGAATGCACCTATTCCTACTTCGCCGACCCGATGTACGTCTTCATGGACGAGGAATACAACCAGCACGAAGTCGAAGCCGACAGCATGGGCGACGCGCTGAACTACCTGGAAGAAGGCATGGCGGTCGAAGTCGTGTTCTACGACGGCCGCGCGATCTCGGTGGAACTGCCCACCATCATCGTGCGCGAGATCACCTACACCGAGCCCGCCGTCAAGGGCGACACGTCCGGCAAGGTGCTCAAGCCCGCCAAGATCAACACCGGCTTCGAACTGGCCGTGCCGCTGTTCTGCAACATCGGCGACAAGATCGAGATCGATACCCGCACCAACGAATACCGCAGCCGGGTGATGTGATCTTCCAGCGCGCATGCGAAAAAAAGACCGGGCCCTGCCCGGTCTTTTTCATTTCCGCCCGCTGATTTCCCATGCACGGGCGCACGGCGCCTACTGCAGCCGGTCGTCGTCCAGGATGTCCGGAATCGGCATGATGGAAATGCCTTCCTCGACCAGTTCACGGCATTCCTCGACCGAGGCCGTGCCGCGGATGGGGCGCTCCTCGATCTCGCCGCTGTGCATGCGACGGGCCTCGTCGGCAAAGCGCGCGCCCACGTCGTCGGTCTGGCGCACGATGCGGCGGATCTGGCGCAGGACCTCGGCCTGCAGGCGGGCCATCTGGTCGCCGGACGGCGCCGCGACGGCCGCCCGGGCCGCGACGTCGGTGCCGGCCGGGGCGGACGGCGCCGTGCGCGGTGCCGATCCGGCGCGCAAATGGCTGACGTTCAGATGCGGCGCCGAGACCCGGCGCGTGATCTGGTCGCTGTGACAGACGGGGCAGCGCACCAGTCCACGGGAGAGCTGGTCCTGATAGCTGTCCAGAGACGAGAACCAGCCTTCGAAGACATGGTCGTGCTCGCACGAGAGATCGAATACTTTGAGTGCCATGATCAGCAGATGGAGGTCGATCGGCCGTTTTCAAGCGCGTCCCAGCATTGCCAGCGCCAGTCCCAGGGCGCAACGGCGCCGGCCTGGCGCCACAGGCCCAGGCGCTGGTCGCGCGCACGGCGCTCCAGCCCCGCAATTGCACCGTCCCGCAGGTATTTCCCGCCACCCTGCCGGTTGGCCCAGGCCAGGCCATGTTCGACCATCACACGGTTGGCTGTCTGGCCATCGGGCAGCGGCACGTCGCAGACGTCGCGCCCGTAGCGGTCCTGCTCGAAGCAATTCAGCGTCAGCGTCCTGCCGGCCACCAGATCGGCCAGGGCCTTGCGCGCCGCCTGACCGAAGGGCTGGCCGGGCCGCTGGCGGCCATGACCGGTTTCCGGGGCATCGATGCTTGCCAGGCGGACCCGGTGGCGGCCCCGCCCCGCCAGCAGCGTCAGCGTGTCGCCGTCGGACACATCCACGACCCGGCCGGACAGAGAGTAGGTGCCGGACGCCGCCGCCGCAGGCATGGGCAGCGCCAGGAGCAGCGTGACAGACAGCAGCGCCAGCATGGCGCACCGGACCGGATGGAACGCGGGGCGAACGGAAATCGGCATGGAACAAACGGGAAGGGCCGCTGCGGAATGCGCGGCTGTTTCCGGCCATTGTAATGGGGAGCGCGCCGCAGGCGCCCGCGTCGCCCGGGACATCTTCGGATGCCGCCTCGGCCTATCCGGGCCAGGCGCGCTGCAGCAAGGCATCCGAGGCGAGCGCCACGGGCCGGGCGCCGAACGCATCCCCGCCCGGGGTACCCAGGCGGCTGTCCACGAAGGCCCGCGACAGCCAATCCGGCGCATACCGCAGCAACAGGTCCGCCTGAACCAGCAGGACCAGATCCCGCGCCACCATCCGGGCCATCGCCTGCTGGCCATCCGCATCGAGCGCCAGGGCCGACAGCAGCCGGTCTGCCGCCGCCCTCAGGGCCGGCTCGCCCGGATGGGCGCGGGCCAGCCCGTCCACCGTCTGGGCAACGGGTTGCGGTTCCTGGCGCGCGGCCCGCAGCACATCGAGGCACATGACGTTGCCCGAACCTTCCCAGATGGAATTGACGGGCGCCTCGCGGTACAGCCGGGCCATGGAGCCGTCTTCGACATAGCCGTTGCCGCCCCAGACTTCCATGCATTCGGCGGTCACGTCGATGGCCCGTTTGCAGATCCAGAATTTCGCCGCCGGCGTCAGCAGCCGGCGCAGCGCCTGTTCGGCCGGCTGCCCGGCACGGTCGAAGGCGCCCGCCAGCCGCAGCGCCAGGACCGTGGCCGCCTCGCTTTCCAGGGCCAGGTCCGCCAGCACCTGCCGCATCAACGGCTGATCGATCAGCAGGCGGCCGAAGGCCCGCCGGTGGCGGGCGTGGTGGACACCCTGGACCAGCGCCTGGCGCATCAGGGCCGTGCTGCCCAGCACGCAGTCCAGGCGCGTGTAGGACGCCATTTCGACCAGTGTGGCGATGCCTCGGCCGGGTTCGCCGATCCGGCGCGCCAGCGCGTCTTCGAACTCGACCTCGGCGCTGGCGTTGGAGCGGTTGCCCAGCTTGTCCTTGAGCCGCAGGATCCGCACCGGATTGCGGCGCCCTTCATCCAGCCAGCGCGGCAGATAGAAGCAGGAATGGCCGTCGCCGTCGCGCGCCAGCACCAGGTGCGCATCCGACATGGGGGAGGAAAAAAACCATTTGTGGCCCGTCAGCCGGAACCAGCCCTTGCCTTGCGGCTCGGCGCGGCTCAGGTTGGCGCGCAGGTCCGATCCGCCCTGCCGCTCGGTCATGCCCATGCCGACCATCATGGAACGCTTCCCGGTCAGGGGGCCGTCGCGGTCGTCGTATTCGCGGCTGGCCAGCAGCGGCCGGATCTCGTGGAACCAGGGCTCGCGCATCAGCAGGGGGATCGCGGCGCTGGTCATGGTGACCGGGCACAGGGAACCGGCTTCGACCTGGCCATGCATCAGATAGTGCGCCGCGCGGGCGACCTGGGCACCCTGCCCCGGCTCGGTCCAGGCGCCGCCGTGCATGCCCTGGGCGAAGGCCAGCGACAGGAATTCGGACCACCCGGGATGGAATTCCACCACGTCGATGCGCATGCCCCGGCGATCGAACGACCGCAGCACCGGACCCTGGCGGTTGATTTCGGCCGCCAGGCGCGCCAGATCGGCGCGGCCCAGCCGGGCGCCCCAGGTTTCGAGCCCGGCTTCCCGGCTGCCGGCGCCTTCGCGGCGCACCCCTTCGACCAGGGCTTCGTCCATCAGGTACAGATTGCAATCGGGCAGGTCCGGCACCTGGTTTTCGGCCACAGGCACCGATTGCGCCATGTATACGCGATCCATTTCCGCTGTCCTCCCGGACACGAGCACAGTCCCAGTCTACCCGCGATTCCCGGCGGCGGACAGGCCGCGCGGATACGGCGCGGATACGGC